>TARA_R110002167_G_scaffold331706_1_pt1 | contig 74889 bp, 109 predicted proteins | sample TARA_R110002167 | Tara Oceans TARA_R110002167 (sample SAMEA4398238) | marine metagenome | biome: Polar Biome; feature: [MES] marine water layer (ENVO:01000295) within the mesopelagic zone...; material: water (ENVO:00002006), including particulate matter (ENVO:01000060) such...
CCCTCTGTCCTACCTTAAACATCGTTAAGGTCTATTAGGTACGGGCCCTCATTACTCACAAGTGAAAATCTACTATTTGAATACCACCATTTGTGTTTAGTTTGTACTATTATCCCATCTTGCATTGCCTCTGCGACAAAATATACATTCCCTTTTACAATTACACCTCCTAGTGGGTTAGAATGCGAGTAGTTTGATTTTACCCTCTGTCCTACCTTAAACATCGTTAAGGTCTATTAGGTACGGGCCGATAGTGGTTCGTGGTACTACTACAAATCTACTTTTCATCCACCCCGGGGGTGTATCGTCAATAGATACAAAAACCCCATTAACTCCGGTAATAAAAAAGTATTTTCCCTCAATAGGGGCTACACCACTTGTATAACTGGGTTCACCTTGAACGCACAGTACTCTATCCCCCTTTTTCATCCTTTTACTTTTTTACGCCCGTAGGAGTGTTGTTCCCAAATAGCTTTTATTTGCCTGTCTATTAGTTGATACGCATAAACACCAGAGGTATCTGGCATATTTGATATTAAATTTTTATTCTGAATCTTTTTTCTACGAATAACTTGGTACTTTCTTTTATACTGTGTTTTCTGCATAAAAGATATGCTTGCCCACCATGTGACATGAGCTTGTCTTTTTGTGTTTTCCATATCTGTGTTTTTTAAAAATGGGGGGTTAACCTAGTTCCTTACTATTACTTTATCACCCTGTATAAGTACACTAAGGGCTCAGTGTATTGGGAGTGTATATCCCGCAAGGTTTTAGGTAAGGAACACTACTACAAACCTTTTTTTGTGCTCCAAGGTGTTACCCCCCTAATTAATTACTTAACTAACCAAACTCTCAGCCCCCCTTTCACTGACCTTGTGGCAATTTTGAACCCTCTGCTTTGATAAAACACTGATGACCTAGTGGCGCTAATGGCTTTAGGTGTGCATTTAATAAGAAAGCTGTCTCCAACTGTCATATCACTAAATGGGTAATTTCCGTTGGTGCCGCCTTTCAAGGTTACGTTGTTCTCTATTTTATAATTGTTTGTTTTCATGTTTTTACTTGTTTTAAAATTAATATATAAATAATGCTAACCACTGTAGCGCAATCACTACTGCTAGCAAACTCTCTCTTATACTCTGTTTAATCATACTGCCCCAAGCAACTAAAAATAGTTGAAGTAGGATAGATATTATTAAAACTACTGTAAACATTATTCCCATACTCTCTTAGATTTAAAATTAGAGTTCTATTTTTGGAGTTTCTGATAGTGTAACTAGAAACTAATTAGGTACGGGCCTTCTTCTACTATAATAAATCTTGTCTTATAATACCCCCCAACTCTGTGGGGTGTGTATTGTATTTTAAAATACTTTGAATAACACTCTACTACAGTATAAACTTTATTGAGTACTAAAGGATTTCTACCAGAGTCATCAATACACTTTAATCTTGTACCCGTAGGTACTACTGTATTATCTGTTAACATACCTCATATTTGATTTAAGCATTCTTAGGTTATGAAGATTCCACGCATCTGCTATAGATATACCATGTACCTCCTGTATTGCCTTTACTATTTTATAATCTTTTGTGTGTCTTATTCTTTTTCTTTTCATGACAGTATTATTTCAAGGTTCAAAGGGCCTAACCAAGTTGGTACATCGGGAGGTGTTTCCCACCATTTAGCATCTGTTAATTCCTGTATTATATCTTCAGCGAAATCGTAGTCTAGTTCTCTGAATCTCTCGTGTGGTACACAAAGTAAGCAGTTACCATCTTCAGGGTCTCTGATAACTAAGTCTCCGTACAGTTCGCACACGTACGTATAAATTCCGTTCATCTCTAGTACTTCTATACCGCTAGGGTCAATGCAGACTATTTGTTGATTTGTTTTATAATACATAACTTTTATATTGAAATTAAAAATGGCCCACGGCCTGTTATTCTAGTAAAATACTTGTTGTACCACCACCAATCGCCACATCCTTCTACGTTTACCGCTTTTCCGGTTGAGTGTACCTTGGTTACAGTATATATTTTACCTAATGTAAGTTCAGTCTTCCAATTACATTGGTCTTCTCTCGCTAGTAAACTCTCCCCTACTCTAAACATCTTGTAGTGTTGTTAAAAATGGGCCGCCTCCCCCTAAATTCTTAAAGTGTTCGTCACCGTCATTACCGTAATAATAGCCGTTGTCGGTAAACTTAAATCTTCCGTCTTTGGTAACGTCCTGTACAATATATATCTTACCTTTTATTACACCTGAATATTGCCTGTCACAAAGGCACTTAATCCTGTATCCTTTTTTAACTCCTCGCATAATTACATTGGTTTATTTGTTTTTTTAGTGCCGTTTGATAGTGACTTCCACTTCCACTTCTTATCTTCCCCCATTATCCAAACGCCTTTTTCCCCTTCTTTGTCTAAGTATGTCTGACAATTGTGGCAGTATGTACCTCCACAAAGGGTGTCGTCTGTGACAAGCCCTCCGTCCATTCCGCAGTTTGAGCAATCTCCTTCAACATCTGTTTCTTCCTCCTCATCTGCTGCCTCAGCTACACCTGTATAATCTACACACGTATTACACCACAGTCCAAATATATCTTCGTGAAAGGTGTCGTACCCCATACACTCAGAGCACTGCTTATCTGTAGAAAACCCTCCGTAGTATGTGGTAGGAGTATATACCTTTTTCTTTCTATCAATCTTCCACACTACACCTGATACAGTCTCGAATATCTCGAGAACCATGTCTAATGTATCATTTACTTCGTCTATTACGACATACTCATTGTCCGTGTGTGGGAGGTAGTAACCACAACTCATATTAGCACAACATACATCTAACCCATTATTTGCTAACTGTAGAACATCTGTCATACCTCCATCAACCTCTTGCCTACCGTAGGTTTTAAGGATAGTGGATATGGCCTCACTAAAAGATTCGTTGTACATTTCTAACCATGAAATCTCATTTACAAAATCTTTAGCTCCCTTTCTGTCACACTGTAGTACAAACTCTGTGTTATCAAAGAACTTCATGTCTGCTGCCTTACTCCCTACACATCCCACTTCCTCATCTCTAAAGAAAGCTACCTTGCATACATCAATCTCTTTTAACACTTGTAGAGCGACGAATACACCTACTTTGTCATCTCCCCCTATACCTACTCTTTTCATAGTGTCCGAGTTAATGGAGAATAGTTTCCCATCGTTCTCAAACATACTGAAGTTTGGGTATAGTTTGTGCACTGTGTCTGTGTGTGCTACAATACAGGGGTAAGTATCTGCATTACCTTTTGTTATGTAGATGTTACCCTTGTGCATCTTGAGTTTGCACCCCTCAACTTTTGCCGCCTCTCTTTTAATAAAGGCGTTCATGTTCTTTGTGTTGTAAGAGGTAGTCTGTACACCTAAAGTGTTTACTAACTCTTGCTTTCTTTCTTTATTCATTTTGTTTCTGTTTTAGGTTCCCATTCTCCTTCTTTTGTTCTTATATATCCTTGTTGTTCATAGTACTCTTCTTCATAAATGTCACAAATAGTTTTACCTAGTACTGTCATCGGGGTTCTTTCGGACTCTGAGACACGCTCACCTAAGTAAGCACATTCAAATGTTTCGTGATTTAGGTACCAAACGTCATCAATCTCAATTAAATCATCGTTTTCGTCATGTGTGTGTCTTTCATGCCCATTCCTGTTAGTAAACCTTCTTGATTCCTCTTCAAGTATATAGCCTCCCGTTTCATCATCCTCAATACAATTATCCCTGTGTGTCCACCCTTGGCCATCTATATAAAACGCGTCATCTTCATCTACCATTCCCCCACCAAGAAAATCTTCTTGCATATTTGAGTTCATAGTTCCACCATTTGTATCTCTTAGTTCATCTTGCGCGTTCCATTCTGTTTCGTCGTTGTGTATAAACCCTTTGTCAGTGTTCAAGTAGTAAAATGTGTCGAAATACGGATAGTGGTCAAACTCTGTTTTCAGGTATATTCTAAGACTCTTATTAAAAGTCTCCTTAGTCTTAGGGTGTATCCAACCTAAACTCTGGTTGTACGTTTGCTTTCTTTTGTAGAAATACCCCTTTTGTTGAGCATATAATTTGAATGCCTCTATAATAGAGTCACTTCCATAAACTCTGTCCATCCATTTAAACTCTTTTTCATCTTCTACTTTCCACAGTATTGCTCTACCTACAAGTTTCTCGTCTTTCACGAGTATTATCATCTTGGCTACATCAGGGTTTATACTATATATTTTAAATACTTCGGGCCCCATTGTCCTCATACATGAATTACCTAAGGACGCCGACTCCTTGCTTGTATATGTTCTATGGTGATACCATTTTGCTATATCATCACCTTGTACTTCGCTAAAATCACCTTCTGATAACTCTGCTTTTATTAGGTTAACAAGCTTTTCAACGTCAACCTCCTTGATTTTTAAATCTGGACTGTGTTCGCTAAGTAGTTTTTTAAGGACTTTTCCGTACTTGGCGGACTGCCTGTTTTTACTAGTCCATGTTTCTCCCGTGGAATACTCCTCGTTTAACTCTGTCTTTTTACCTTTTGGTAGGAAAGTGATACTATGGTTTTTCTCTAAGTGTACGTGTCTAGTGCTTTTCTCTTTGTAGCCTAACCTGTTTAGTTTCATTAACCTACGGGCTATCTTACTGTCGTCTCTAAACTTGTAAAGGATTTTGTGGAAATCTATGGAGAGAAGCTGACTCTCTATATCCCCATTTAAAATGTTATATTTCATTTGTTTCGGTTTTTATTTTATAAGTTTAATCTCGTTTTCAACTTCTTTTGTTGTTGGGGAATAACCTCTCTTACCAACTTTCCATGTTAGATTGTAATGTGCTTTTTTAATTAGATTATTAATATGCCCCATATTATTTTAAGTTTTCTTTAATCCATAATCTTGCATCGCTGACGGGGCTGTCCTCTAGCCCACCTTGATAAAAACCATCTTCGAACATTTGTACAAGTTGAGTTAGGGTATACAGCTTCTCTTCTACAGAGGTGATGCTGATAGTGTTGTCTTGGTTTACTACTAAATCATATATTGTTCCATCAGGAATAAATATTCTACTATTATACTCAACTTCCCACTTACCTTCAGGATTATCAACAAACTCTTTAATAAATGATTGTTGTAATTCTTTAGGGTTAGTACTCAATCTTCTAAATGGTGCATTATTTTCCCTAGCATTATAAAGCTTAGGGTCATCAGTTGCTATGATTTTAGTAGAGCCTTCACATATTGCATTAAGCTTACTTATAGAGTTTCCAGTATGCTGCCATAAGAAGTGTTTTCTACCTACTCCTTTTATACCAACAGCAAACCCAATTGCCCAATCACCTTCTTTAATAGGTTCTACATCTTGAGGTACCGTTACGTATACGTGTTGATTCTTATTATCTTTTGATTGAATAGATGTCTGTAAATCATCTAAATAAACAGCTTTATTATTTTTATCTAATATTATAGAAGACTTATCTTCCGTTGGTAGTATTACTACCTGTGCTTGTTTTTTCATAATATCAAGATTTACTAGTGAATTGTTCATGATGTTCACACAAATAAACTATCTGACCATTAACGTTCCCAATTCTATTGGTTAATATATTACATTGAGTACAGTGTTCCATAATTATTTACTTTAGTACTCCGTGAGGGATTCGAACCCACCGTTTCTACAGTTGAAAACTGAGCGTCCTAAGTATACCGAAGTATACACCGCTAGACGAACGGAGCTTGTTTGATAGTGATTAATTAAATTCTATTAGATACGGGCCTTCACCCGTTGTAACCTCTTTAAAAGCCGATACCTTAAAGTCTATGCTGTAAAAGTTGTTTTCAGGCATAACTATTAAACTTCCCCTTTCTTTTATGGATTCCCATTTCTGAGATTCCACCCAAGTTAACCAACCTGTTTTCATAAATGGTTTAAAATTACCCCACCCAAAGCCGTGAGCTAAATCATCTGATATTGCAATTATTCTAATTCTTTTCATGGTTCAAATTCTATTAGGAAGTTACCTTTTGTACACCTTTCAAAAGCTTTTAACTTAAAGTTTATACGGTACCTGTTGTCTTCGAGTATAATTATATCGCTTCCCCTTTTTATTGTTGAATTCCACCTGCGTAAATCTACCCAAGTTACCCAACCTTTTTTCATAAAAGTTTTCATTCTCATGGGATGACATTCGGTCATGTCATCTGATATTGCAATTAGCTTAATATTTATCATGGTTCAAATTCTATTAGATGTAGGCCAACTTTGTGCATTTTGAAGGAGCTACGTCTAAAGTTTATACCGTACCTGTTATTTTCAGGGTGTATTGAACTATGGGGATTACTGCCAAAAAATTCACTTTCTGTCATATCTACCCAAGTTACCCAACCTGTTTTCATAAAGCCTCTCTGTGAGCACCAACTTTGGTTAGAGAAATTATCTCTTATTTGTATAATATTTATCATGGTTATAAAAGTAAGCCTCCCCCACTGTATTAGTGAAGGAGGCGTTAACTAAATAATTGAACCTTTACTACTAGAACAATTCTTCGATGATAGCTACAGTCGCGGCTTCTCCACGAATATAGTCATCAACAACATGCTGTTGAGCTACAATGTTAGCCACTGATAGTGGACGAGCGCATTTTGTGTTCTCTAACCCTTGTTGCGCCGTCTTCAACGCTAACTGGGTTGCTAACAGGTCACTCTGAGCCTGTAATTTAGCTTGAGCCACATCGTGGTTTAACTCTTGCTCTTCAACTTGTTCGTCGGTTCTCTTAATTCTGTCTGCGTAATTCATAGTTTTAAAAATTTACTGATTATAAATAAATGTGTGGTCTCTCATTCTTACATGAGTTTAACCGGTCGGTTTTTACTATAAAAGTAAAAATCCTGTTAAAGAAAACCCCCACTGTAATAGTGAGGGTACTGTTCTATGCTTACATTCAGGATTCTATACTACTAGAATAACTCCTTAATGATGGCCTGTGTGTCAGCTACTCCTCGTGCTAACTCGTCATAAGCTACTTGTGCTTTAACAACCTTACCCACGGATAGTGGACGCTTGCACTTGGCCTCGTCCAAGACGCGCAGGGCGTCCTTTAATGCCAATTGGGTTGCCAACAAGTCGCTCTGAGCTTGAAGTTTTGCTTGAGCCACGTCGTGCTCTAATACTTGTGCTTCCACCTCTTGGTCTGTGCGTTTCACTCTTTTTGCGTACTTCATAGTTACTGTTTTTGTTTAAATTACTATTATATTCCTCAGCGTATTTGCTGTTTAGAATCTCTTTTTGGCTTGCGTGCCTAAATTTATGTATAGCTGTGTCCCCTGTTGTTCCGTCAATTCTTTCGTAATACACCATGTCATCGCCGGGTTGTACAGTTCTATCTACCCTGTGTATTGTGCCTACACCTCTGTATTTGTGAGCGTTAAAGGAGTGCTTAGAGTATATGTACTGTCCTGCTTTAAAGCTGCCTGTGGAGCTCTGTAAATCTACTTTTTCTACGTATCTACCCATTCCTTCACAAGATATTAGAAGCTCACGGTCTTTTTGAGAAGCCTCCGTGATAGTGTAGTTACTTACTAAATAAGAGTGACGTTTGTACTGCTGCTTATCCGGGGAAACACAAGTTGCATACCTAACATTACCGTTATAGGTTACTCCACCTGATGACCTGATTATCCTTTTGATACCTCCTTTACTGTATATTGTGTAAATACTACCGTCTACTAACCCCTCTTTTACTGAAGGTAAAGAATGCTCTACATAAAGTTTAAAAGCAGAGCCTTTGAAGTTCTTTTGATTTATGTTATCTTCAGGGCAAAAGACCCTTGGTATATCGCCATTTTTGAGAAGTCTACTCGCAGTATTGTCACAAGTACTTGCCTCGTAAATCCAAGTTACCCAACCTTTTTTAAACTGTCCTGTACCATTGTGCCTATCGTAATCGCGTGTGAACATATCATCAGTGGTCGCTACTATTTTTATTTTTTTCATAATTATTTACTTTAGTACTCCGTGAGGGATTCGAACCCACCGTTTTTAGGATGAAAACCTAACGTCCTAAGCATGCCGAAGCATGCACCGCTAGACGAACGGAGCTTGTTATTTTATGCGTTTGATAGTGAACGTGTTATTGTTTAGCTATCCCAATTGGCTATTTTGAAAATCATGTGGAAAACACCTGACAAAACAAAGAGCAAACCTACTACCTCATTATCTGTGCTAATCAGTAGTGCGCCTAATGTCATAAATGGAGCTATTCTAACTGAGATTAATACTAGTACTATGGTCAGTAAAAAATCTTGTACGGTTAATTCTTGGATTAATTTATTCATAATGTTATTGTGTTTTAAGTTTGTGGCCCACCGATGAGTATGTACTCAAGCTCTATATCGGTATAACATTCTTTTTGCTCAATTACGTTGGCTCTGTTCTCAATGTCTTGTTGTCTGCCGTTGGCTCCTACGGTTACCCCAATATAAAAGGTAAGTAGAAAAATTAAAATTATCATTGTGTATTTCATAATCTTTAGTATTTACAGGTTATTAACTTGTTAGTACTTCTCTTTTAAACTGCTTCCTCCAAAATTTCCAAAGGGGGTTTATCCTTGTTTGTTTAATAGTCTTTTTTATAGTGTCTACAATAGTAGAGTTATCTGTGTTTCCGCAAAACTTACAGATGCCATTGCTATACATCCTTTGTGAATTACTAATCGTTGCGTCACAACTAGTACAGGCGTTAATACAATAATAAGTACTTTTCATAATCTTTAGTATTTATAGGTTGCTATTCTTACTGCTGCGTACACCACAAGGAAGGTGCCTATAGCGACGGATGGGTAGTTGAAAGGTGATACACCTGATAATGAATACCCAATTGTTAGTAAGGACACTCCTAATACTAACATTAATACATTTGTTCTCATAATTATTTACTTTAGTACTCCGTGAGGGATTCGAACCCACCGTTTCTACAGTTGAAAACTGAGCGTCCTAAGCATGCCGACTTATTGGTACTGAGCAACTTGTTTCAGATTGCGTTCTTAATAAGGGCATGCACCGCTAGACGAACGGAGCTTGTTATTTTATACGTTTGATAGTGAACGTGTTACCATTATCGTGGGATACAGCGTGGGGCTTTAGCGTACGTTTTCCTTTTGGTTTCAATCTCCTGTAACTCTTTTTCAGCTTGTAGTTCCCACTCAAACTTCAGTCTCTCTGTCTCCCTAAAATCCTTAGCCCATGAATCCAACTGCAAACCCATAAAATCTCCCACTAGGGTTTTATTTGGTAATGACCTCCATTTCCAATACCCCTTAGGGTAGCATTCTTCAGTGGCTATAAACCTCTTTTGTGTCTTGTATAGACCAAACAAAAAGGACTGTTCGCAAGTTAAAATCATGTGACCGAACTTATTTACCTCTAACTTTATTGCTTTCATAATGCTTGTTTTTAAAATCCAAATGCGTTTTTGTACTCCTTTAGTGCTGAGGTAAGTTCTAACACTTTATCTAAGCACTCATCAGATGTCTTTTCTCCCTCTTTGAAATCATCCATAGGGGCAATCAATACAGGTCTGTAATAATGTTGATAAGAGGTTGCCAGTAGTCTGATTATCTCTTTATTTACTGACTCAATGGTATTCTCATCGACTGTGTTTATACCTAATAAGTTCAACCTCGTTACTATACCACTTATGGTAGCTTCCTGTTGTTTGTCTAGTGATTCTCTTGTTTTGTGCATAATGTTGTTGTTTTAAATTGTTATACCTAAGATTCCTAGTGACTCATCGTCCCACTTTGACCCACTGTTGTATTTATCAGAGTTTTCTGCAAAGATTTTTATCTCCTCCTGTTCCTTTCCATCCCAAGATAGGATTAGAGTGGGTACAGCCCAATTAGAAGCTAGGTACGTGTAGTTTTCATCGGTGGGCTTGCCCTCTTTAAAAATCACACCTCCTGTGTATGCCCAATCACCTTGTAAACCGGCTTCGGCTACCAAGTCTTTATGGTCTCCAAAATGGTATTTTATAGCCTCTGCTGCTCTATTCCAATCAAAAGCCATCATTGGTTTCCCTTGTTTTGCTGCCTCTGTTGCTTGAGTGCCATCAAAACCCTCTTCAAATGTAAGATTACTTTTTTTCATAATGTTTTATTTTGTGAGTTGAAATATCATATCTTTTTGTGTCTCTATAATCTCCTGATATACATCATTCTGATGTTCTAATGCCTCGACTTTTCCACGTAGTGCAATTAGTAACTTGTTGTCTACTTCGTTCAGCTTTCTTAAATTGGAGATGAGCTTAATAATTTGGTCTGTGTCTGCTTTACTCATAATATTTTATTTTAGGATTTTTTTAAAAATAGATGCCCTACCTCAAACGAATGAGATAGGGCTATTGTGATTGAATAAGTAGTTTACTCTACCGACTAATGGTGTATACACGCTGTTTTTAGTACTGCATGTTACGAAACTATTTCGTTTTACTCCATTAATCTCTCTTTTTTACTATTATATGGTATTGCTTTTCAAACCTTTTAAAGCGTCGCACCAAAAGACATAGGTTGTTAGGTATTACTATTATTCATACCCTTATATTTTGACTTCTGCAAGTCAATCGGAGTGTGGGCAGCTTCAATGCTATATGTTACTTACCCACACTAATTTCTTTTGATATTCGCTTACTGCTAAGTATTGCGGTAAATAGGTTTCAATCTATTCACTTTCCCTAAACGGGAGGTTGCCTCATGTAGTTGTTTTTCTACTAGGGCTAACTATTAAAGTGTCTGCGCACTTCAATTTTCTCCAACGGGCTCGTGCCCAATCGTTTACCATATAATGATACTCATTTCTTACAATACGTACTAGGACAACTAAAACAGAACGGCTCAATACATAGGTATCTCTTGTTTTCGTTCTTTGTTATATAGTTGTTCAATAGCGTACCTATCGTTGTTGCTAGGCATACCAATTTATATGTATATATGGTGGATTGCATAAATATTAACGTGTTTATGCACACGTGTAAACCTCACTTTACCCTCTCAGAACCCATTTTTTATCTTACTGTATTCGCCCACATTTAAAAAATATGTATAGGCTTTCCATGTAAAAAATTGGAATTGTGGCTACTTAATAGATTTTAGAATCATCTATCTTTCACGACGGTTTGTAATTCAGAATTTCAAATAATCTCAGAATATAACGGGTGTTAGACACCTTAACAATTATTTCAGTATTAGGTAGAAATTAGATTCCTGTAGTCCTAATACATCATTATTTCTATCTAGGCATAACGATTAGCCTCACTAGTAGGAATTTTCCTACTTTAATTAGTTACCCTACGTTAAACGAATAACGTAGGGTTAGTTTAGGGTTTGTAAACCCAATTGAACACTTATTTTTTGGCGTTCGCTGCAAATGCATCTTGTAGCTTCTTACCGTTCGTGTGTAATGCCTGTAAAATGTAAAAAGGACAATAAGTTACTGCCTTAGTTTTTTTGTTCACATAGCTACGAACGTACTTTTTAAACGTCGGATAATTTTCGGGTAACTTGCTGCGCTTTAGGATTCTAATTTGCAACGGGTTTAAACCGATATCATCCGCCATAGACAAAAGTAATTTTCGCGCACCGCCTAACGTTTTGTTGTGGGCTTTTAACGACTTGTTAACGTTAATAACGTTTTGTTGGTACGGTGTTAATGACGTTCCGTCGTTTTTAGCTTTAACCGTTTTAACGGGTGCTTGCTTTGGTGCTGCCTTAGTAGCTTTAACAGGTGTTACTGTCTTAGCTGCCTTTGGTGCTGCCTTAGTAGCTTTAACAGGTGTTACTGTCTTAGCTGCCTTCGGTGCTGCCTTTGTTGGTACTGTTTGTAATGTTTCCATAATGTAAAAATTTTAGGATAAATTACGTACCATCTACATATCTCAATACACTACACTAGGCAGCGCATTAAAATAATGATAACTTCAATATGTAAATGAACGTAAACTTTGTTAGAGCGTTCCTACTGTAGAAGGATTTCGCTAATTAATAATAATAAAGGAGTAAACTACAAAAATACATTTGATTAATAACTATTGAAATACTACATTTTTGTACTTTTCGATGAAATGCACGTTTTAACGGTGAAATGCACGTTTTTTTAACATAAGTGTAGTTCAACGATGAAATTATTCGATGAAATACACGTTTCATTAACAAAACTTTATGAGTTTTATGATGGTCAGTTTAGATTAATGTTGTATGAGAGGTAGTGTTGTTCGTCGGATTTATTGCGCCGTTGGTCGAAAATTAAATGTTAAAATAGGGTGAATTTGTGCTATTGGGGTTTAACGTTTAGGCTTGTCTAAAATAAATGTTTAGGCTTGTCTAAAAATATGCAATGAGGTGTTATACCCTTGACATTTTTTGCAGCTTGAACATGAAACGAACGTTCCAATATAAAATGTCCTTGTGTAAAGTTTGTTAAACAGTTGTTAAACATGGTTTATGTTTCTCAAAATGATATACAGACATTTTCCCAATGTATAAAGGTATAAAGGTGTTAACGGCTGTTAACGTGCATATACACTACGGTTAAAAGCCAAAAGTTATGGGGTAAATACTCCAAAAATAGAGGGCATGGGGTGAAATAATGCGGCTTTGTTCGAGACACCGCACCCCCCGCATTCATAGTATGTCATAAACAGAAAAATTACAGTGAAAAACTTGTGAGAGATGTCAAATTGTTGTATGTTTGCCTTGAATTAATAACGACCTTAGAATTACAGGGGTCTAACAAAGAATTATCCATTGGGATTAAACCTTACATTTGCAATAAGATGGGAACAATCCCTCTGTAAAAAACATAGATATGGCAACCGACCCGAAAAAAGATAAGAAGAAAAGACAAACACCTTCAAGAAAAAAGATACCTAAAAAATTACCAATCGGTGGTTTACGAGGTGGACACGAAGAGACGACTCAGAGAATGAAGGACAGAGAGGCGAAAGGCGCCATAAGACAAACAGGAATCAGAAAAAAAAATAAGTAGTATGGCAGATGTTCAGATATTAAGTACGAATGCGTTAGAAGGTACAATTACTAATATAACGGTTAATGGAGATAGCAGATTACTCTGTGGAGATGGTATATGGACTCAGATTGAGGAATCAAACAGTTATTCCCCCAACTCCACAATGATATCTTGGTCTACAACAGAGGCCGCGCACATCAGTCGATGGAACGCATCTTATAATCTTCATAACACATCTATAAACAAAAAACCCGAGAGAATCAAAGGTCATCACTTAATATCATTTTAATATGGAAACAAACTCATTTAATACACCGGACTCTTACATGAGGTGTGGTAACCTCCCACGTACCTTTACAAATGCCCGTACCTTATATGATACACCACTCACTGTAGGTGATTCTTGGCTTGAGTTTTTAGCTGCCGCTAGTAACATCTACGGGGAAAAAAGTAAACCCGAGAGAATCAAAGGTCATCACTTAATATCATTTTAATATGGAACCAACAGAAACTAACGCAATCTCAACCCGTCCCCTCTATGGTATGGTACCTACTATACACGACATGTCAACAGTATCACACGGATACGGAAACATTACAATTGAAAGGATTGCAGCGTCATTAGAGCACTTATGTCAGGCTCCTACACAACGACAAAGAGAGGAATTAGCATACGAAGCCTTTAATGAAGCTCTAATCAGATTAAATGAAAAACAGTTAGGTCAAATAAAAACCGAGAGAATCAAAGGTCACCACTTAATAAGTTTTTAATATGGCACAAATATCATCGTTTGATTATGCACACCAGTACTACCCAATACTTATGAATGGAAGTGGGGCACAAGCTTTTCATGACGCTATAGTAGCGGGGGTTCTTAGAACTCACCCTAAGGTAATCAACAATAAGGAACGAATCAAAGGACACCACTTAATAAGTTTTTAATAGCTGTTGGTCAGACATAGCTATATTTTGAGGCCTCGCAGCCGCCCCGCATGTACGTTTTAAATTATGTACGCGCGGGGTTTTTTTATTGCTAAAAAGTTAAATCTTATACATCTATTAAAGAGAAAGAGAAGGGGCGGCTTATAAATTAATACGAGAGAGGAGTGGGGGAGTAATAAAGGAATAGAACAGTACTACTTGCGACTGCCTTAGGCTTGAAAGGTTTTCTTGAGCACAGCTTCGCTGAAAGGGAAGACATCATCTTAAAAAAGAGAGGATACCTAAAACCTTTAGCGAGGTGTGTATGAATCAGACTTGAAATGGTATCTGTCACACAGGAGGGTAATCCCTCAGAAGTAAAAATACTCCTCTTCGCACTTGTTAACCTGAACACTCTCTCAATAGGAGACAAACATGGCTGATGTAACTCGGGCATCCCTCACAAGCTAAGGTGTTTATAGAGTCATTGGTGGAATACTTTCGCTGTATAGTCATGGTATTCCGATGCGGAGCCCCTTCAGTGAGATTTTGTAGGAGAGTCTTGCAAGATTTCCTTAGGGTCAACTATTGTATTAACACCCCAGTTTGGGTTCCACCTTGCAAATATACATAAAAAAAGCGTACGCCCGACACGCACTCTCACTACATTCTATTTTTTTTAACCTGTATTTACTTGCACCTCTGATTTATTTGTCGTATCATTGCATAAACACAAATGAAGCATGAACATATCACAAGTACATTTAGAAGATTTCGCTAAAAAAGAAGGGTATGACAGTTGGGATGAGCTTTGCTCGGAAAACACGGAGCTAGCAATACACGAGCTCACCTTAAAGCTTTTAGAGCCTTTAGTAGCCTTGAAGAACGAGCCAAGGGTAAACCCTTTTAAAGTTAAGCTATGGGTTTCAGAAGACCCAGACGCAGAAAATCCCGATGCCACAATCTTCAAAGACATGTTTTTAGATGTGAACCAAATCACAGGTTTCTATATACCAGATAGAGAACCTGATAATATAGACGAAGATGGGAGACCTATAGATGGTATAACTCTCTTTGCAGGCGGTGGAGTTATCTCAGTTAAGTCTGAAGAACATATTAAGGACTATTTATACGATAATTTCGTAGTAAAAGCTAAGAAGAGATAATGAAAACACGGACACAAATAATATTTAAGATAGCCGAGCTGAAAAAGCTTAGAGATACTCACCACAAGGAGTTATACGCCATGGAGCCTATTTCATTCAAATACCGAGATATTGAAGGCCTTAGAAGGACTATCGCCAAGATTGACAAGGACATAACCACATTGGAGTGGGTTATACTAGAAGAAATAGAACCTAACAAACTAATAAGAGGAAATGACTAACCAAACCTACATAGTGTATTATCGAGCCTCCACCGAGTCTCAGAGGGACGGACTAGGGATAGATGCCCAAAAGACCGCGGTAAACGACTTCATAAGCAAGTACGGAGGCAAGATATTACATGATGTAGAAGAAATCATATCAGGGGGGTCACTTACAAGAAAAGGTTTTAACAAAGCGTTGGAATTGGCCAAAGGAACAGGTTCAACATTACTTGTACACAGGATAGACAGGCTATCTCGTTCAGGTTTTATGACTATAGCTCTCTTAGAAGAGCAGGGGGTTCCTTTTATAGAGGCTACATCTCCAAATGACTCCCCTTTTTCCAAGAACATTAAGTTTTTAGTAGCTAAAGAAGAAAGAGACAAGACAAAAGAGAGGGTTAAGAACGCTCTGCAAGAAATAAACAGTAAGATTCAAGAGAACGGTCATTATATCTCTAAGGCGGGTAACAAAATAACTAGTTTAGGTAAGCCTGAGAACCTATCTGATAAAGGTAGGGAGAACTCTATAGCAACTAGAAGAGAAAAGGCGCTGAACAACCCTAATAACAGAAGAGCTATAGCCGCAATAAGGCTTATGAGAGGGTTATCCCTAAGTAAAAAGGCTAAGTACCTCAATACTAATGGTTTCCTAACCTCAACAGGTAAAAGGTTTTATCCTGTGCAAGTTAGTAACCTAATAAAATTGTACGGATGATGACACCAAAAGTAAATGTAAAAATGCGTTGGTTTATCGCTACACAGACATATAATGTTAATGGTTATTGTGGCTTTATATCAAGGGGTATGGTACTAGAGGTATGGGGCTCTTGTATAAATGTTTATGGTTATATACGTAGTCCTATTAAGGCATACTCAAAAATTGACCTAACTAAATGGAAAGAGGTACGAACTCACCAAGATATAACAGAGATAGATTTACAAAGCTTGTACATACAAGGGTTTTTAAAGCATATACCTAAAACACACTACTAGATTATGAAAGCAAAAACCGAAGTCAGAGAATTTATATCGGAGAAACTATATAATCAATGGATAGAGCATAACAAGGAGCAACTTAAAATTACCAAGTGTGGGTTTGTTGATGGTAAGTACAAATTAACCTTTGAAGAACCCGAAGGATTTACATGGATATTTGACGGAGCACATTCACGAGATAAACTACCAATATACAGATGAAAGCAGCAGATTTAAGAATTGATAATTGGGTTGAGTTTTTAGGTAAGGAGATGCAGTTAATGGGGCTTACTAAACACAACGGTAAAAATGAAACAGCTAGGCACTATGCAGAATTTAAAGGATTGGTTCCTATTAAGCTAATGCATCTAAAGCCCATCCCACTAACAGAAGAGTGGTTGTTGAAGTTTGGGTTTGAGAAATATGAGTTTGACCATAAAGAAAATCAATATCGATTTAAGGAAAGGTTGTTAGTTATTAGAAAAGGGTTTTTTTGTGATTACGGTACAAGTGTAGAATTAAAACACGTACACCAACTACAAAACCTTTACTACGCTTTAACAGGTGAAGAACTAACACTTGAAACGAACGTTTCAGAATAACAAAATAAATAAAACAAATGGAACAATTTAAAATACCAGTTAAAGAGGTTGTACTCACAGCACCTAACTACCAATTAGTGTGTGACCAAATAGAGCACGCACATACTATTGAGAAAAAGATTAAAGATTTCCTCGAAAAGCTATATGCACTAGGTTTTAAGTTTGAGGGAGATATACTTAACGCAGACGAACTAACTGTAAGACAGAATCCCACAGAGTCGGGATTTATAATCACAGGTAGAAAAAGTAAAAAATGAGCACACATAAAGTAGCTAGAAAGCGCACACACGACGACCTACTGAAGGTTCTATTATTAAACGAGGAGTTAGACGATAATATCTTTGACCTCCTTGAGGAGAACAGAAAAGCCTTTGACGTAGACTTTATAGCTGATATTAGGCGTATAACAACTGTGGCAGACTTTAAGAACTACGTTGGTGGATTAACTAACCTAGAACGACATTTTCTAGGGTTTGTTAGATTTGAGTAATTATAAATAAGTATGTGTCGGCATAAGAATAGTAGAAATGTTTAATTGCTTACACATTAATAAAAAGCAATCGGGTGAATTACTAACCGTGCAGCCGCCACTGCTTATTTAAAAACAAAAACACGTAAAACATGAATGATATAATACAGGTTATTGGAGGTCTCTTAATACTAATTATGATTGGACTGTTTATCATCCTAGTATGGGTTGATTATCAACCTGTTATAGAGTTAGTTCGAAAATTAATATTTACTAATACCCTTGCTATTTTTACAATTTGGCTATTAGATAGGGCTACAAGAAAATAAAGGTGTGGGGTTAAAGTTATAACTGGTTGACCTGAAAAGATGGACTACATAGGGTACCGAAACCCTACATACCCTATTACGGATGTTATACGCCTTTATTATTTAAAAACAAAAATACGATGAACGAAAAACAAACAATACTAGATTTTTTAAACTGGCGATTTGATAATGCGGAAAGTGTTATATACACGGAGGGGTTTAACTTCATCGAACAACACGCTTCTATTATAGACCAGTACCTAGCATCAAAGAGCCAAAAGGAGAGGCTATGTAACCCGTGCAGCCCCTATGACCCCGACAAAAGTACAAGCAGCGCGACCAAGTGTAAGTGCGGTAAGGAAAATTGGGAGCATGGAAGTCTATTAACAGACAGAAAGTATTAACTATGAAAAATATTATTGATAAATTAAAATCAAAAGAAGGTTTAGAAGTAAGTCCATTTATTGTACTGATTTTTGTAGTTACACTATTAGTATCAGTATTATTTATTTTTATAAAATTAATGAATATGTAAGAACCGCACTCGAGTTTGTGTTATCTAAACTAGGTTACGAGGTAATAATCAACCGAGATTAAGGGTCAACACACACCAAAAACTAAATTATGAGTAAGCAAACAAATAGTAAAGAAACAGAAACTAAGACTGAATTATATACATTGTCAGGTGTAGTTAAAATTAGTATAAGGGTGCTTATCTCTATCATTATAGGTATTCCAACACTTTGGATTTTATACTTAGCATTTACTTGTATGGGGCTGTTTTTAATTGTGCCCGTAGTTGGCTTTTTTGGAATACCGTTTAATTGGCTTATAAATAATAAAGAAGCAATGGAAGAAAGCCTACAAATGTTTAAAATGGGTGGATATTTATTGATTGCTCCATTTGTGTTTTGGCACTCCTTTATTATTGGCAAGAATCCATTTACTGAGATGGGTATGTAATTACACCTAGAAGCACTTGAAAAGCAATTATCTATACACGGTGTTAGCAAATTTTAAAATTATGGAAGTAAAATGTAGACATTGTTTTGGTAGCGGAAAAGACGAAGGGGCTTACCAAGATTACACCCCAACAGAATATGATGAATGCCCTTATTGTGATGGTAGCGGATTAGACCCTGCCTATAATTGGAAAGACGAAGAAGAATAATTTTTATTTTTGCTAACACCGTATATCATTAACTACCACAAAAAAACCCCTTCCGTATGAAACCGAAGGGTCAACACACACCAAAAACTAAATACGTATATTTGTGTTTAATAACTAATAAACTAAAATAATATGTCAAAAGGAGTAGCCGCCTTATCGTATTTAGACCCAACATCAATCGCCATCGTAACAGGTGGTGCTGATTGTTCTATCAATGCAATAAAGGCCGGATTAAACAAAGTAGCCCACTTCCAAGAAGTAGGCACAACAACAGGCACATTCGCAGCAGAAGTGTGTAGAACAAACGACCCATTTACCACAGCCACTTGGGACTTCGTATTAGCAGTATCAACCGATACGGCAGCCACAGCAACCGCTACATGTGCTTCGGTACTAGCAGCAGATACAGTGACAGTCAACGGATTACTCTATACAGCAGTATCAGGAGCTAGGGCAAATGACACGGAATTTTCAATTGATACAAGTGATACAGCTTGTGCATTAGATTTAGCCGCAGCAATCACGGCTGATACACGTACAGGGACATTAAACGATGTAACGGCTGTAAGTGCAATAGGTGTAGTCACAATGACTACCTCTGTAGCAGGTACAGCAGGTAACGCAACAACTTTAGTATCCTCAAACGGAACTAGGTTAGCAGTTACAGGTTCAGGATTCTTCACCGGCGGTGTTGACCCAATAGCCTTTCAAATGACCTTCAACACTGAAGTATCTAATGTGATTACTACTATTGGTAGACCTGCATTAGCCAACCGAAGATTAGTAGACCCAGTATTGGTGACAAACACCAACTTGTTCTCAGTACGCTCATTACTAGCTGCTGTAAACTTCATGGAGAAACTTGAAGACAAAGTAGCTTCAACAGGCTCCGGAGCCTCAGGAGATGGTACGTACACTAACGTCGCCCTAAATGGACACTCGCCTTTCGAGAGTTTCAACTGGACAATTGTTAAGTCAGGTAATGACTATACGTTTACTCCGTTAGCAGGTTCGTAAGTAGCCACAAGACGTTTAAAATTAGACCCGAGGAAAACATTCTTCGGGTTTTCTTGTTTATACGGTACTTTATTCGTATGTTTGTATTATGGAAGATAAACTTAAAGAAGCCTCATATGATTAAAATTGATGTAGACAGCCTCCTTAATGAAAGGGTCAGAGTCATCCCTTATGGGGGTAACTGGGTTGTCAAGAGGGTTAAAAACAAGGAGGAAATTGAAATCTTCAAATCTAAGGAGGAAGCACTTCTTCATGCTAAGTGTATATCTGACTATGTTGTGGTGTATAATAAAAACGGAACAAAGCACTTTGTTTATAGTAAATCGGGACTATTATATGCAGGAGATGTCAACCGAAGATAAACTTCTTAAACGACGCTTAGAAGAAAATCACCTGTACGAGGTAATAGATAATCACATAGAATTAAAAAGGTTGCCACTAAAGAAGCAGAAGGAGTTAAAGCGAAAGGTACGCGTATCAAGGGTTGAATACACCTTCTTACAGTACGGCCACCTAATAAGAAAGTGGGCCACTGCAAACCACGACATAACACTCTCTAACCTAGATGTTTTGATATACGTCTCCCCACTAGGCGTATTTACTAACCAACAATTTAGAGATTGTCAAAACGACTTGAGTATGTCTGATGACGGTATGCTTAGAAGGTTAGAAAAAAAGGGATGGATTGTAAGGTGGAGCAAGGTAGGTAAAATACATTACAATGTACTATCTACAAAGGGTAATAACTTGATAAGAAGAATGCACAGGATGTACATGCTTGAAGAAGTTGTACCGATGAGCACAAGGAAAAATAGGATAGCTAATAAAAAAGATAGGAAGAGTAAAAAACTAATGGAACTGTTCACAGAATTTAATAAAAAAGTACGAGATGAATCTAATTAAACGTTTAATCATGAAAATAAAAGGTAAGAAGAAAGATGAGGCCGCCCCAGAGGGCATACATTGTAAAGGAACTTTTTTTGAAAAGAGTTTTGTAGAGACTATAGCTGAAACGTGTCACGAGGTAAACAAAGCTTACTGCGAGGGTCACGGAGACAAAAGCCAAACCTCTTGGAGTAAAGCCCCTCAATGGCAAAGAGACTCCGCTGTAAAAGGTGTAGAATTCAAAATGAATAACCCGTATGCACTCCCTAGCTCACAACACGATAGTTGGATGGCTCAGAAGATAGAAGAGGGTTGGACTTACGGAGAAACTAAGGATGCGGCCACAAAGACACACCCTTGTATGGTGGGTTACAGCGAGTTACCAATGCAACAACGCATCAAAGATATATTGTTTGGACAAGTAGTTGATAGTTTTATTTAATATTTACATTAGTTTATTATGTTGACGAGGAGGGCTTTTAGCCCTCTTTGTTTTTTTGGTATATTTGCTCCAAACATTTATTATGGCACCACCTCGTAAAAAGAAGGGAAGTTTAAGCAGAAGTGCTAAGTACTACAGAGATAATCCAGAAGCTAGGAAGAAGAAGGCAGCTACCGATAAGAAAATCAATAAGAGGCCTGCACAGAAGGCTAAAAGGAGAAAATTAGGGACTGCTAACTACGCACACGACAAAAAGCATGGGAAGTCTTCTAGGGAAGGTAAAGATTTGAGCCACACTAAATCAGGATTAAAGTATAAAGACAGCTCAAACAACAGGGGGAGTAAGTCGGATACATCTGGGGACAAGAAAGCCCGAGGAAAAAAGAAGTAGTAATATGGCAACAGCAATAAAAGCAAGTACTAATAACGCAGCTAAATTCTTTAACCTAGACGGGTTAGACTACGAGAAAGGTGTGTTCACTCTTTATTATGACTCTATAGAGGTAAACACTTCAGGGGTAATAGATTATACTAAAGCTAGAGTGGGGGTAAGGTCTAGGAGCGAGTTTTCCATGGTCTTAATCAGACCTAAGTTAGTAACTGATTGGACAGATGGGACTACCGCGTACTCAAGCTTTAACACCCTCATAGCAGACGCCTCAGAGCTTGTAGCTGATAGAGGGGGAGCAATAAACTTTAACCAGAAAGCAGCTAACTTCGCAGGTTTTATAGATGGAACAGAGGTAGGACAATTAGCATATGCAACAGCATCACAGGGTACAGCTTGGCTACCGGGCACATTAGGCGGAACCTACTACCCCGCAGGTTGGTACGTTTGGGATGGGGCCGATTGGGTCTCCGATAGAGATGCTATAGCAGACCAGTTCAATGATATACTAACAAACAGTGTGGGCGGTGACGCACAAACAGCAACAGGTGACGGCACAACCACTATCAATTGGGAACTAGGTAACTTCTTTCACTTCCAATTTGGAGCTTTTAACGAAACATTTATATTCACACCACCAACAAAGCCGGGGACATTTATTCTAAAAATGATTCAAGACAGTGTTGGAAGCAGGACAGCCACATGGCCCGCAACATTAAAATGGATAGCGGCTACAGCACCTACGCTCACCACAACAGCAACAACAGGGACAGATATAATAACGTTATACTACGATGGTACAAATTACTTTGGAGTAGAGGCACTAAATTTTAGTTAATGATTATACCTTTCGGATTTTTAAGAAAAGTAATTAGTTCGACTTTTGACTTCACAACAGGCTTAGTAGCCTCTTGGCAGTTTGAGAGCAACTTTTTAGACTATACATCTAACAATCACGATGCCACGGCAGTCGGTACGGTAACATTTAGCGCAGATGGAGTAGTTGGGAAAAGAGCAGTTTTCGACGGGAGTACTGATTATTTAACAGTACCCGATAGCGATGATTTTAGCTTTACGGACGGGGTGAGCGATGTACCTTTCACTCTTTGCGCATGGGTTAATTTTAATTCAGTTTCTAATTGTAGGTTCCTATCGAAACTTTTAAGCGCAGGGGATTTATGGGAATGGACTTTCGGGTATAATGGAACGTCTATTACAGTAGCTTGTTATCATTTTGATAGTTCAGCTAATAGGATAAAGCTAGATTACCCATGGTCTCCAACGACAAACACTTGGTATCATCTTGTTGTAACTTATGACGGGAGCGAAACGAAAGAAGGTTTGAAACTTTATTTAGATGGGACTGAGGTATCCCCAACTTTATCCGAAGGGGGGACTTACACAGGGATGACTAACCGAAGCCACCCTTTGCATATAGGGACAAACTCAGGGTTTGTATCACAGTCATTAAACGGTAGGATGGACGAGGTAAAAATATACAAAAACAGAGAATTAACACAAGCGGAAGTAACAGAAATGCACACTTTGGAAAATGCGGCGATTAGTGTATTTACATCTGATTTCTTATCAGGCTTAGTTGCTTCTTGGCAGTTTGAGAGCAACTTTTTAGACTATACAGTTAACAATCACGATGCCACGGCAGTCGGTACGGTAACAAATACCACAGGGGGAATTATAGGCAACTCGGCAAAATTTGATGGTTCAGCCGACTACCTAACAGTTCCCGACCATAATGACTTTAGCTTTACGGACGGGGTGAACGATGTACCTTTTACTTTGTGTCTTTGGGTTAAGTTTGATGTTTTAGGAGCTTTTACGATACTCTTAGGTAAAAGAGATGGCTCAACCACAGACAGGGAATATGAAATATACTTAAATACTTCGGGAGATTTAGGACTTCAATTATTAAGTCCAACAAATTCTCCTGACAATAGAATATCTATATCCCAACTGTCGGCAGGATTTGTTATAAACACTTGGTATCATATTGCTTTTACTTATGACGGAAGCGAAACGAAAGAGGGATTATCAATGTATATTGATAGCGTAAGTGTAGGTACCCTAGACTCATTAGGAACTTATACGGGTATGACAGGTTCCACAAGCCTTTTTGCGATGGGTTCTTCAGTTTATAATACAGCTCTTGAATTAGATGGTAAACTAGACGAGGTAAAGGTATACAAAAACAGAAAACTAACACAAGCGGACATAACAGAAATGTACACTTTGGAAAATGCGGGGACTGGCGTACTACCTTAAATAAAACAACATGATAGAACATAAGCACACGTATAAAGGAGTAGAGTATAAGACCGCAGATGTTTGCGGTGAATGTAAAGACGGTTGGATGACTTGTAATAACGGCTCTGAAGAGTATGAACTCCCATGTCCCGGAGCAGTTAACGAAGATTAAAATAAATAGAATGAGAATATTTGGATTTTTTATAAAATGGTTAGCGTTTGCCGTTTGGGGAGTTACTGTAATAGACATCGCTCCCTTACTTAGTCAGGATGGTTTTAATGCGCTTAAAATGTTTGAGAGCGCTAATACTACCATAACCTTTTTAACAGCCTTATTTGGCCTTATATTCTTTTTATCTAAAGGGTTAGTTTTTCTGTTTGTTGAGTTACCTCACAAGAGAAAAAAGCAAGAGTTAGAACGCGATATAATGGAAGAGGACTTAATACAAAAGAGGCATGATAACATAGGTCATGATAAGACTCCCAAAAAAAAAATAGTGAATGAGTACGGTAAAACCGTACTTTATGACCTCGCCTTATTCTTAGTCGCTTAAAATTAGAAAGTTGTAGTACAATAGCATCAAAAACACTAGTCAAAAAAATTCATATATTTGCATAAATAGGTAATTATGGCAACAGCAATAAAAGCAAGTACAAACAACGCTACAAACTACTTCAATCTGGACGGACTAGATTATGAGAAGGGTCTATACGCGTTTTATTATGACTCGGTAGAGAAGAGCGCAGCAGGGGTAATAGATGAAACTAAGATTCGCGTAGGACTTAAATCAAAAAACGAGATATATAGGACTCTAGTTCAACCAAAGTTAGTAACAACTTGGACAGATGGCGGAACACCCGCAACAGGGACTATAACTTGCGCCACTGCAATAGTAGGAAACACTGCAACAGTTAACGGCTTACTCTATACAGGAGTATCAGGGGTTAAAGCAGACAACACAGAGTTTTCAATTGACACAAGTGACACAGCTTGCGCACTAGATTTAGCAGACTCAATAACTAATGATACTAGGGTAGGAACACTCGACGACGTAACCGCTATAAGCGCGGTAGCTGTGGTAACTATAACTACCAACAGCATAGGTACAGCGGGTAACGTAGTCACACTAGTATCGTCAGGGTCTACATTGGCAGTATCAGCAGCCACACTCACAGGTGGAGTAAACCCAGTAGCATACTCAGACTTCGACACTTTTATAGCCGCAGCCTCAATACTAATATCCTAATCTGTTTTATCAAATATGAACCTAACCAACCTAAGATACAATAGCGCAGCGGATTACACAGACGGATTATTGTTTGTAGACGACGTATTTGAATGTTATACACTAGAGGATGAAGAGAGGTCTCAAAAAGTATATGGTGAAACTAGGATACCTGATGGAACCTATTTTATAGAACTTAGAACCGAAGGTGGTTTTCACAACAGATACTTAAACAAATTCCCTAGCAACTTCCATAAGGGAATGCTTTGGATTAAAGATGTACCAAACTTCGAGTACATACTAATACACATAGGTAACACAGACGAAGACACCGCAGGCTGCCTGCTTGTAGGAACCACAGCAGACAAAGACAAGAATTTTATTGGAGCATCTAAGCCGGCGTACATGGATTTGTACCCACAAGTTAGAGATGCTTTATTAGACGGCGAGTGCGTAGCAATAACCTTTAAAACAATAGGGTAATGCCGGACAAAACATTAACACCAAAAGAGGAAAGAGCTCTTAGAAGAGAGACCAGAAAGAACAAGGTGTCCTTTAAGGAGAGAACAGGTAAATCCCGTGTAAGCACATTCCTAGAAACTATTGGAGGAGTAGCACCAGACATCTTAGACATAGCAGGTAAACTTACAGGTCTAGGCAGTATAGGCTCTATTTTATCAGGTAAGATAAAAGACACTGACTCTATGAGCGAGACAGATAAGCAACTTGCTTTAAGAGAACTTGAAATAGATATGGTTGAAATGCAAGAGCTTACTAAGCGACTGCAATCAGACAATGAACACACTATAACTAGATTAGTGAGACCTGTATCATATGGGTTTGTATTACTAATACTAGCCTTCATAATGTTTTTTGATGGAAATATCAAAGGATTTACAATACAACCTTCATACATACCAGTTGTACAATATTTAGCAGGTCTTATGACCATGTTTTATTTTGGTAGTAGAGGGGCCGAAAAAATGATGAAAATGTACAGCGATGGAAAAGGAGAATAAAAAACCAACAACCTTACAAAGGTTTAATAGCCTATTTCCACTTATAGCTATGTTTGGAGGTATGAGCACAGTGGCGGGATGCATCTGGTGGGTATCAGGCTATGTAACAGAACAAAAAGGAGTTACCTTCACAGAACCAGAGATAAGAGTTGAAACAGAGGCATATATGAAGGTTAAACCTAGCCCTGTTGATTTATATATACAGGGGGACAAACTATTAAAGGCCACTAGTGCCTCAGACAGTATCTTCAAGTTCGCCAAACAAATCGCCAATCAAACCACACTAAACGAACAAGACGCAATAGTCAGCAGAGCAAGGCGAGACTCTATAAATAGAGAAGACTCTAAAAAGCTCACTAAGATTACTACCCAAATAGAGATAATTGGACTCCGACAAAAGCTACTTGAGAGAAAAGTTGATTCAATAAAACAGTAAGATGTTCAAATAATACCCTGTCTTTATTTTTAGTAAATTTGCAGATATAGGTTTTTGGAGTAAAAACTGTAAGCGAATAACATACAATGGCTAGAATAGAGAATAAATCGGTATACCCACTCGATACAGCACCATCCTTAGATGATTATGTAATAGGTACGGATAAAACCAACAACAATAAGACAAAGAACTACCTTATAGGAGATTTAATAAATCTTGTAGATGGTACAGCTCTCCAAGATGGTCTACTTTCCGGCGGAGTAACTTGGTTACAAAATCTTCAGTTTGAGGTGTCCGACTTAGTGGTAGTAATAGGTGGAGCCGTATACAATATATCAGGCGCAATTGTAACCTTAGACCCTGCTAACCCTACCAACCCTAGAATAGACGTAATATCTATTAACATTGATTTCTTAACTACACAACCAATAACCGTACGTACAGGAGTACCTGCGGTAACTCCCGCAAAACCTTTTATCCCAGACAGCACTGTTGAATTAGAACTAACCTTTGTAGACATAGCGGCAGGGGCAACAGAACCAACAGGGGCATCTAAAGACTTAATATACGATGAAAACGTAGGGTCTTCAGTAGAGTGGGACGCGGTAGCAGTAACAGGTGTTATCGGAGCTATTGATTTAGCGGGAACACAAGAGGTTAACACAGGAACAATATCAACCGCTATAGCCACTACAGCTACCACAGGGGACACAATAACTTATACTTCAGACTCTACACACCTTGTTTCATCTGTAAGCACTATACACTTATACATACAGTTAACTGCAACACCTACTACAATAAACAACAGCTTTGACGTAACCTTATATAATGGGTCTACACTTATAAGCAACAAAGTAAAAATTAAAAATGGATATAATGGATTTGATACAAGTGTTGTTAAGTCTTATCAAAGTGTAATAATACCTATATCGGACTTTAACTTTAATGGGTTAAACGATACTATTACTAAGATGGTCATCACCCTTAAAGGCTCTTTTGGTGGAGTAGTTTATTTTGATACGTTCAACCTAGTTTCAGGTGTAAACAACCCACCAACCACAAACACATTTTTAGGCCTAACTGATGTCAACGACTCTACTTATGTAGGCAAGGCGGGGTATATACCTACAGTGAGTGATGACGAGTTGGGGATGGTACTTTTAGCCAGTACATCTGGGGATGTAACTAAAGTCGGAACACCTGTTAATAATCAATTAGGTGTATGGACAGGCGACGGTACACTCGAAGGTGACCCAAACCTTACTTATGATGGTTATGAAATGATAACGGCTGATGCTACAGAAGCTCTGTCGCTTAACCCTTGGGGACTTTATCAATATGAACTTGCTTCTCCAACTAGTTATGTTGAACTTTATTATACTGGTGGATTACGATTTCTGAATTCATCATTAGTGGCTAGTTATACCGAGACAGGATGGCAAATTGGTGGTAGTGGCGCAGCTACACGCTCTCTAGCGACAGAAAGTAGCTTTGAATTATCAGATAATAATAGAGGAATATCATTACAACTTAATGGTACTCCTACAGCTAGTCAAATAGTATATCTTCCCGATGATGACGGAACATTGGGTTTAAGACCAGCTGTTACAGTAGATACTAGCACTTCTTTCCCTTTTGCGTTAACGTATGATGGTAATCATATTGTAACATTAAATAATGCTAGTCCAGTAACCGCAATTATTCCTTCAAATGCTTCTAATCCTTTTCCAATTGGGATGGAAATAACTCTTATTAATCTAGGGGCAGGATTAGTTACAGTTAGTGTAACTACAGATACAATAAATCAAAATGTAGGAGGACTCACTTTGGCGCAGTATGATAAGAGGACTATCACTAAAGTAGCAGCTACAGTTTGGATTTTAGGATATTAAATTGGGTATCACATTAATAATTAATAAACAATGGCAAGAGTAGAAAATAAAACAAAGTACCCATTAGACACCGCACTAGGTGACGACGACTTTCTGTTGGGAACAGACGAAGGTGCTTTAAAAGCAACTAAGAGTTACAGCTTATTGTCTATTAGTGCTTTTGTACAAAACGACCTAACAAACCTACCGTCATTATCCTACCAAGGTTTTGATGATACAGGAACTAGGGCAGGTGGCAACCTAGTCGCGATAATGGGGGATTATGATGACACCGCAAAAGGTACAAAAATAACCCTGAACGATGTTAATGAAACAGTAATACTAAAAGCAGACGCATACGTACAAACCAACCACGACTTACAAATAGGTAATACAGCTCACGCGTTCTTTGGAACACTAGACGCATCAGGTCTGAGTGCAAGCAGGGTTATACTATTACCTAACATAGGAGGGGTTTTAGTAGCCACAGTTAATTCCACTGCACCAGACGCCGCAGGTAATGTACTATTACCCGTAGCGAGTTTAACAGTAGGCGGTATAGTAGAGCTAGCAACAATAGCCGAGACAGACACAGGCACAGACGCTACAAGAGCTATGACACCCGCCGGCCTAAAAGGTTCAGCCTTACAAACTAAGGTGGACGGAGTTGAAGCTTTAGCAGATGTAACCGACGCAACTAATGTTAATGCAGCAGGGGCAACAATGACTGCGGATACAACTCTAGCAGGGTACGGATACTTCTTAGACGAAGACACCATGTCATCAGACGATGCCACGAAAGTAGCGTCACAACAGTCTATAAAGAAGTTTGTAGAAGATTCGACAGATACATTAGTTCAAAATAGAATTGTAGTAACTACAGCTAATGTAGCCACTACATTGGGGGGAACGATAGACTCTACAAAAGAGTACTTTTTAGACGGAGTTGTGAATTGTACAGGGGTTCCAATAACAGTCCCTAGTGGAGGAATATATATAACAGGTTACAATTTTAATATTTCCAAACTTACATGCTTAGATATATCATACACTATGTTTACAAGTGCCGTAGGTGGGTCTGGGGATATATTATTTCAAGATATAGCTATAGAGGTTACAGGGGCATCCTCTAAAGTATTTGACCTCGTAGGAGACACAGGGGATGAAGCTTTTGAAATTAATAGGGTGAATTTTAATGGTTGCACTTCTTTAGGGGAGATAAGTACTTATAGGCAAGGGCTTGAGGTCGGAACAGGGAGATTTGATGGAACACCCGAATTAACTTTAACAGGAACTTGGTCAGGAGGTTACTTTATAGACACCTCAATAGTGAGGTCTTTAGTGGACGGGTCTTATACCTTATATAAAGCAGGTACAGCATTTTCTATGGCTTCTAGGTTTAGAAGTAATCAAAATGCAGATTTGAACGCAACGGTTTCTTTCTTTGATTTTGCCGCCTCTAATTTTACAAACCCCTCAACGGTTCAATTACAAGGGTGTATAATTACAAGAAATGGTGTTTCCAGTGCATCAGACGCTACATTGATACCTAACATGTTAAATTCGGATTTAGTATCATCTTGGTTTAGCAATAAGGGGTTACCAAACACTTTTGTAGGGGGGACTCTTAATATAACCGCTGAAACTTTAACTACTATTTCCGTAATTAACACTTTTGTAGATTTAGCAGGGACTTACACAGCTACCGGCTTAGTTCATTTTGATGAGTCTGCAAACGGCAGATTAAGGCACTTAGGGAATGACCCTCAGGAATACGATATAATTTCAGATTTGGTAGTAGAAGGGACTACCTCTGAAGAATTAGCTATCAAAATTGTTAAATGGGACAACAGTGCAAGTTCTTTTTCAGATGTTGTGACTCAGACTAGAGAGGTAAATAGTTTAGTAGGAGGGCGAAATGTAGCCTTTTTTAATATTTTTACATCTGTAACCTTAGACCAAAACGATTACGTAAAAATTCAAGTGGCGAATGACACCTCCACTAATAATTGTACTGCTGAGGCTGATTCATACTTTATAGTAAAAGAGAAATAAAACCAGAACATTTACATTTATATACAAACTTAACTTAACAAAAATGAATAACAGCAGCTTTAGAAAAGTTGTAGTGGGCGACAATTTTGAAAATTGTATACGCTACGTAAAAGGGGCTACCTATCAAATAGGTAAGAACAGATGTGAGATAACCAACATCATAGTCTCTGAAACAGACCCTAATGAAATAGAAATCTACGCATCAGATGGTGACGCACAATTCAGGTGGAAGACCATAGCAAAGAAAACAGTATTAGAAAAGGAAGAAGACGCTAATTTCGAATAGTATGAAAGCAACATTATTCTTCATAGTAGAGGTCGAAGAGGACTACAACAACACAATGAAGTTATCTAATGGCCTAGAAATAGCCGTTAATAACTCCATAGACGACGTTAAACACATTAACAGGGTCGGAAGGGTAGTAGACGCCCCAAAAGGCGCGTTAGTGTCTAAGGGGGACTTATTATTGTTCCATCACAACATATGTAGACAATCTTGGGGACTAAAAGGTAAGAAAAGAAAGAGTAACTTTCATATAGCAGCCAATCAGTATTATATTCCTGCATCAGAAATCTTTATGATGAAGAGAAAAGATGATAGTGACTGGGTAGCTATAGACCCTTTTGTGTTTATAGAACCGCTAGAGGCAAAGATGGTTAAACTATCCAATGGGTTTGAGGTAGAGGAAGACTCATATAGCGGAATGAAAGACTTGGTAGGTAAGATAGCTTATCCAAACAAAGAGTTAGAGCATAACGGGGTTGAACGAGGAGACCTAGTAGCTTTTCAACAAGACTCTCAGCACGAGTACACCATCGACGGGAAACTATATTACAAAATGAAGACCCAAGATGTATTAGCAGTATACTAGAATATGGAAGGATTATCCCAAGACATACAAGCAGCAATAGACGTAGTTTTACAAGGGCTAAACTTCAGGTTTAAAATAAGTGAGGTAGAGCCAGATAAGATAAAGTCCACTATGGACTCTAAACTCACATCCTTCAATATTGCTAAGGAACTTCTGTACAAATGGATTAATAGCCCCAACGCCCCTTCAGAAACAAAATTCAACAACTACGTAAAGGATTTAATTGATGCCGGCCAAGGGTCGCTAAAGATTCTCAGACGGGCATTAAAAGCAGACATAGATTATGAGAAGCTAGATGAATCCCGTCACAGGTTAGCTATAGAAAGCAAACTAGCTGTACTAAATTCTATCAATGAATTAGAGGCGTCAGTTATTGAGCTTAGAAATCAGTATGATAGCGGACAGGTTTTACTAAGACCTAGAGAATTTAAGAGAGGCTTTGCGGAGAAGTACGCTGCCCAAGAGTTTTATCCCGCAAAAAACTATCATAAGAATATATATAATGAAGAAGAGGGAGCTATTGTCATAGACCCCAAGGGCTCAAGAGGGGAGATAATTGAACTAGACGGTTTTAAAATACAGTTACCTCATCACCCTAGAGACAAATCTAAAATAGCATTTTCAGATAAAGCAAAGAAAGACCAGTATTGGAGAAGGACTCCACCACCTAGGGGGATAACACCAGATAACTCCGAAGTCTACATAGACTATATAATGGAACAGTTTAAGTTTCGTAGAGAGGGGTATTGGTTTATGAACAAGGGAGTGCCCACCTACTTAACAGGTAGACACTGGATGCAACTACAGTGGGGTCGGATGGCGGATGGCGGTATATACCCTGACTACAGGGATTGCCAAATGAGGTTAGCTTACCACAAAGAGGCTTGTTACTTAGATAAGATGTCTATGGGACAAATATTCTTAAAATCTAGGCAGACGGGTTATACCTACGGTATCATCTCAGATTCAATGGAATTGATATCAAGCACACAGAACAAAGTAAATGGGTTAACTAGTATGACAGATGATGATGCTAGAAAAGCATTTGCAAAGATGGCGTACTTATTTCAAGAATGGCCCTTCTTTTTTCAACCTATTGTAAAAGGGCGTATTGATTCCCCTAACAAATTAGATTTCTCTAAACCATCTGACTCATCTAAAGAAACTAAAAAAAGGAAAGAGACCTCTACAGATGGGTATGTGAACTCATCTACTGATTTTCAGGCCACTAAGGTTAAGGCATATGATGGACAAACCATGCTTTTATATGTAGGAGATGAAGCCGCAAAATGGGACAGAGCAAGTTACATAGAGCACTTACACACGCTTCTACCAACCACATTTAGAGGGGGTAGAGTTACGGGTAAAGTATTTTTAGGTTCCACCATGGGAAAATTAGACTCAGGGGGACAGGATTTCAAAACATTATATTTAACCTCTAAGGTTAGGGAGAAGATGGGTTCTGGTTATACAGCTAGTAAACTATACTCGTACTTCTTACCCGCACATAAAAACTATGAATCTTGCATAGATAAGTACGGAAAGTGTTGGGAAGAGGCACCAGAAGAAAAGACACTTAATGTATTTGGAGACCCTATAGTAAAAGGCTCTATTGAACTAATTAGAGAACTATACTCGGATGCAAAAAAGAGTGGTGATGTTGCTGTTAATGCAGTGTACAGAGCTTTCCCTATGACAGAATCCCACGCAATGCGTGATGAATCAGATTCTTGTGTATTCAACCTCACAAAGTTAACCGACCAATATGACTTTAATGACGAGCAAGACCAAGATAAAATTTATTCAACAGGTAATTTTGAATGGGCAGGCGGTAAAAGGTTTACATCAGTAGAGTGGGTACCTCAAGAAAGAGGCAGATTCAAAGTGTGGTGGATGCCGTCAGAGGCAGATGACACAATGAAGCTAAGGAATAATGTCAAGTTTGAGAGAAACAGGTATTACCCAATGAACAACTACGGGTGTATAGGTGTCGATTGCTTTGGTTCGTACACTAAGGGTAAGAATAAAGCATCTAAGGGGGCATCTCACGCGGTAAGCAAGAATAATATACAAGGGGTTCCACAAAACAAAGTTTTATACCAGTACATAGACAAGCCCGCAACCCAAGACATATTCAACGAAGATATATTAAAGGCCGCATGGTTCTATGGAATACCTTTCCTACCAGAGAACAACAGGAGAGATTTCGTAAGATACATATACCTCAACGACTGTAGACCCTTTACAATGAATAGAGTTGATAAGACTACAGGCGAACTAGATGGTGATGATTTATTTCTAGGTGGACAACCTATGCAAGCCAAGGATATATTAGATAGTCACGAAAATGCTATAAGAACCTTCATACAGAGGCACATAGGCTTTGGAACAGCAGAGGAAGTAATATACATGAAAAGGAGAGAAGGGGAGATGGCTATAATGCCATTTAATGAGACTATAATGGATTTAATGAAGTTTAACCCAACGGCTCGTACAGCGCACGATGCAACTATATCAATAGGTCTCGCACTTATAGGAAACCAAAGAGACAAGTATAAACCACCGCTGAAAAAAGCCGACCCTAAAAATACTGTATCTTTGCTACGAAAATATAGCAATTCAGGACAAATAGGCACCTATATAAAATAATGGCAAAAGAGAAGAAAAAATCACTTTCGGTTTCTAGTACTAGGACTTACCCCGACCCTCTAGCGTCCTCAGAGGAAAAAAACACGGACGCATACGGCCTACAGATGGCCAAGTTAATTGAAAACGAATGGTTCTATAAGAAGGGTAACTCTCAAAGTAGCTATTACGATAAAAGATTAATATTTGACAAGCGTAGAAGGTACGCTAGAGGTGAACACGATGTAGACTTATCTAAAAAGCTCATCACTGACGGTACCGACGGAGACTCCTACACTAACTACGATTGGAGACCTATACAGATACTTCCAAAATTCATAAAGATTATTGTGAACAAAATGCTAGAGCGACTCTTCGAAGTGGATGCTCAAGCAATAGATGGTATCTCACAAGGGTTAAGAGACTCTTACAAAGAGATACTAGAAAAGAACATGGTGTCAAGAGGCATGCTAGAAGACGCTAAAAACCTATTAGGCGTAGACTTAGTGGAAGATGAAGGAAGCGAAGCACTAGAAACACCAGAAGAAATTGACCTCCACATGAGGCTCAAATACAAGCCGTCCATAGAGATAGCTATTGAAGAAGCTTTGAAGTATACCTTAGAGCTTAATGAATACGACGAAATACAAAAAAAGCTACTTAAAGATTTAACAGAGATAGGAGTTTCAGCTATGCACCACACTACAGACCCCACAAAAGGTATTGTAGTTGAGTATCGCGACCCCGCGGATATGGTTTGGTCATACCCAACACAAAGTAATTTTGGTAATGTATATTACTATGGTTACGTAAAGAGGATGACAATAAACGAATTACAGCGTATCTCAGGTAAGAAACTAGATGAGGACGAGTTACAGAAATTAAAAAACGTGTCTAATGAATGGCAGTCTTACAATAACATCTCAGACCAATTCTGGTACAGGGGTGAAGATTTAGCTAATTGGATGGTAGATGTACTGTTCTTTACCTATAAGACAACAAAGATAACTAAGTACAAAAAGAAGTATAGAAAGAACGGCTCTTTTGGTATAACCGAGAAGGGACATGATTTCCAAAAAACCGATGAGACTTTATTAAAAGAAAAGGAACAGGGGTACAAAGATTATGATATACTAGAAAATGTCGATGATATTTGGTATGAGGGGTCACTAGTCTTAGGGACTCAAAAACTATTTGGATATAGAGAGTGCTCAGAGATGGTTAGGCCAGAAGGTTTTATAAACAATAAAGTATCTTCTAACTACGTTGTATACGCCCCTGAATTATACCAAGGTAGAATACAAGCTCTTACCGACAGGGTAATACAAACAATAGACCAATTACAGCAGATATCAATAAAGATACAACAGTTCATAGCTAAATGTAGACCAAACGGTTTATGGATAGATGTAGATGGACTGAATGAACTTGACCTAGGTGGGGGTAATACCTTTGATGTATTAGAAACCATAAGATATTATGACGAGACCGGTAACCTTCTAGGTACATCAAGACTTAATGATGGCTCATACAACAACGGAGGCCTACCTATAAAGGAGCTTAATAATGGTTCAATAGCAGGCTTAGAGCAGTTAATGAACTCTTACAACTTTCATTTCAATCTATTCAGAGATTTTATTGGAGTAGCAGAAGGCGCAGATGCAACACTCCCAGACGCAAGAACAGCGGTAGGGGTACAACAATCTGTAAATAAAGGGTCAGATATAGCTACAAGATACATTCTTGATTCTCAATTAAAAATGACACAATACCTAGCTAACGGGTTATCCCTTAGGCTTAAAACTGTGCTTAATCACCCGAACTTAAAAAAGGCGTATATAAATTCTATTGGTAAGGTTAACGTAGACGTTTTAGAGTCTATAAAGAAATTACACTTACATGATTTTGGAATTACTATTAAGCTGAGGCCAGACGCTCAAGACAGGGCCATGTTAGAACAAAACATACAGGCCGAGATAGTCGCGGGTAACCTAGCTGTAACAGATGGAATAGATATCAGAAAGATAGGGAACATATCTGTAGCTAATGAATACCTTAAAATAAGAAAAGACAAGCATGTTAAGGAGGCCCACAAAAGGCAATTAGAGCTTGTAGAAACTCAAACACAGGGTAATATCCAAACAACTCAAGCATCTACACAAGCAAAGATAGCCGAAGAAGACGCTAAAAATAAGGGTAAAACAAGCCTTGAACTATTAAAAAGGGAGACAGAGAGACTGAAGTTTGAGTGGGAACTACAAGCTAAAAAAGAGTTAATGGATAAAGAGTACTTCTTACAAACAGGTATAGAGCTAGCTAAGGATAAGAACGAAAAAGCTAAAGCTAAGGAGTCTGAAAACAGAAAAGATAAGAGGACTGCAATACAGGCAACCCAACAGTCAGCAATGAAAGCCGCAAAGGAGGCCGGTAAAACTGCCCCTATTGATTTTAATTCCTCTCACGCGAGTATGACAGGGGGACTAGGAGAAGAAGACTTTAACGTATAAAAATAAGCATAAGTATTTTTTATTATTTTTGCATTACAATATAAACTAAATCTATCATAATGGCATTATTTGGAAAAAAGGGTGATAATATCACTAGGGCTACCTCAATACTACAAAAACACGGTATGAGTGGCGAAGAAAAAACAGAAGAGGAGCTAGCACAAGAAGCAGCGGCAGCACAAGAAGCTGAAGCAGCGCAAGTAGCGAAGCAAGCGCAAGAGGCGGCAGAGGCCTCCACAAAAGAGGCAGAGGAACAGGCAGCACAGGAGGCGGCAGCAAAAGCGGCAGCAGACGAGGGAAAGACAGAAGAGGAGTTAGCAGAAGAAAAGAAACAAGAAGAATTAGCAGCGGAGGCAGCAGCAGCCGAGGCAAATAAAGATAAACCGGAAGTACTCACAGAGGAGGCCATATTTTCTTTTTTAAGCGAGAAGCTTAATAGAAAAGTAGAAAGTGTGGATGACTTAACCCCAAAGGAGATAGAGATAGACCCTGAGCTAAAGCAATTAGCAGAGTGGAAAGAGAAAACCGGATTAAGTCTATCTAAATGGTCAGACTACAACAAAGACTACTCACAAGTAGGAGATTTGGATATCGCTAGAGAGATTCTATCACAAAATCATCCGAACTTTACCAAAGAGGAGTTGGAATACAAACTCTCTAATTTCGTTTATGACGAAGATGAGGATGGGGAGTCAGAAAGACTAGAGAAGAGCATAAAGTTAAAAGAATTTGCTCAGAAAGGTAGATTGGAGTTTGAGGCTAAAAGATTGGAATTAAAGCCATCTGGGGATACTCAAACTTTAACAAAGGAGCAGATAGAGAGTCTAACATTCGCAGACCAAGCTAGAGATAGGATGCAAACTACCTCTGACAACGAGAAAGTGTATGAAGAGAAACTCCACGAAGCTTCACTAGCTTTAAACAGTTTAGACCTAAAGTTGGGAGATGATTTAACTATAAAGTATGAAGTTCCTGAGGGAAGTAAGAAAACCCTTACGAAATCAATTTTAGAGATGCCGCATTGGTATAATAATGATGGCAGTATAAATCACAACAACGTAGCTTTAGATGGTGTAAAAGTTAGAGATTTCGACTCTATTATGGATGCAGTTCTTAAACAAGGAATAGCAATCGGAAGAGAGGAGATTATTGAAGGTAAACCCAATACCAAAATAGGAGTAGATGGGTTACCACAAACAGGGGGGACACCAAAGACAGGCAATATTTCAGAAGTAGTCTCAAAAATAACAGGGAGTGGTTCTAAGCTAAGGTTTGGTAAACCTAAAAACTAATAATAAAATTTTGATAGAAAATGGCACTAGCAGCAGCACCGACGTATCAGATTCAACCTAGTTCGATAAAGACACCAACACAGTCGAACTATATTGACATATTTGATTACTCAAATCAATTCGCACCAGACGCGTACGAAGATTTAATTTCAATTTATGGAGACCAATCCTTAACAGGAATGATTTTCAACATGGGTAGTGAAGAGCCTATCTCTTCTGACCAATTTATTTGGACAGAAAAAGGACGCTTACACACATCCTATACCGACGCAACCCGTTCAGGGAATGTGTTTACAAAGACAGCACACGTATATCGTGTAGGAGAAGTAGTAGCTTGTTCTGGAAATACGGCCTCACAATTAGGACGTATCACAGCAGTTACAGCAAACACCTTTACAGCCTTGCCGTATAAGGCAGCAGGATGGTCTGTAGGGACTTCTTCAATCAACACATTCATTAACCACTCTGAATTCTTGAAAGGTTCAGCAGGTATGGATGGAAGTTTAGAAACTGACTTTACAGTACTTAGAAACAAAACAATTATCGAAAAGGACAACTACTTAGCTAGTGGTTCTGAAATTACTCAAGACTCTTGGGTTAAGACAGATAACGGAGGTTTCGTATGGTACTTACAATCAGAACTAGACGGAAGACGAAGATTCGAAGACCGAATCGAAATGGGAATGTTACAAGGAGAAGAAGCCGAAGCAGGTTCAGAAGCAGGCGCAGCCGGTTATGATGGAACTGAAGGTTTATTTGACTCTGTACGTGTTCGAGGTAATGTATTTGACGGATTAGCTACTACACTAGCTGATTGGGATACTGTTTTGAAGCGTTTTGACGCACAAGGCAAGATTAAAGAATACATGTTCTATGTAGACAGAGACCAGTCTCTAGCTATTGACGACTTACTAGGAACTCTTAACGCAGGTTACTCTGGTGGTATCTCTTACGGAATGTTTGACAATTCGGAGGATATGGCAGTTAACTTAGGTTTCGTAGGATTCCGTAGAGGAAGTTATGACTTCTATAAGTCTGATTGGAAAGTACTTAATGATGTAACCTTACTTGGGTCTGTAGCAGCAGCCGACGGTAAAGTTCGCGGACTATTAGTACCTTACGGAGACAAAGAGGTTTATGATGGAACAAGCCCAATGGCTGACCGAGTTACAAAGCCGTACTTATCAGTTAAGTACCGAGTAAAAGGTCAAGAGAATAGACGACACAAAACATGGGTTACAGGCTCAGTAGGAACAAGTGTACCTACCGATACTAATGACCACATGCGAGTGAACCACCTTGCAGACAGAGGAATCTGTACTATGGGTGCGGCTAACTTCATGTTATTTGAAGGAGCATAGAAAATTAGAGGGGGATGCTAAGGTATCCCCCTTTTCTTATTAATCAAACTAAATTAAAACATAATGCAAAAGAAAAAAGACCAAGGGCAGTTAATAGACAAGTCTTACAGACTGTTAAAGTATGAGCCCCTTACCTTCACACTAAAAGTAGGACGAGACAAGAACCTACTTATCTTCGACGAAAAATTAAAAGTACAAAGAGCTATTAGGCACTGTCCTAACGAGCCCTCTATTTTTGTAGATAAACAATCCGATTGGGCTGTAGTAGAACCTATAATCTTTATCAAAGGGTTTGTAAACACAAAGAAAGAGGAGACCTCAACTCAAGCATTTTTAGAGTCCCATCCAAAAAGAGGGTTGTTATTTGACTTAGTTGATTCAAATGCAGAAGCGGAAGATATGGTTGATATAGAGGAATTATCTATTGATGTCAAGCAAGCTATTAGAGACAAGGTAAAAGATGAAGGCGGAATAGAAGAGCTAAGAGCAGTAGTTTCAGTTCTTATTAGTGATGTAGGAAGAGCAGCTAAAATGTCTCCATCAGAACTTAAATTCGCAGCTTATGATGTAGTAGACACTAACATAAATAGGTTTATAAATGATGCCGGTGACATAACCATCTTTGATGATAGCAATATCAAAAGGAGAGCTTTGGCACAACACGCATTTAACTCAGGGGTTATTCAAGTAAGCTCTGACGCAAGTAAAATCATATGGACAGATAACAACGCAGTAATTTGCTTAGTACCTGTTGGAATGGATTACCTAACCTTTTTCACAGATTTCTTGAAATCAGAAGAAGGCATGCAAGTGGCGGTAGAGATAACCAAGAGAATGTAATTACAATTAGTACTTCATAGTTTAGATTAGCCCCTTTTGGGGCTTTTCTTTTTCCCGTATATTTGCATTAGAAACCAACGAGATGATAGATACTATATATCAACTTTTAAAGACAATAATCAACAAAGAGTTGAGAGGGAATATTACGCCCGCAGAATTTAATTTGATAGCTAAACAAGTGCAGAATCAAATATTCAAAGGATATTTTGAAGACGCAAACAGAGACAAGAACAAGGACAACCGTGGACTAGCTAATAAGAACTACGCGAACTTACCTTTTAATCAAAGGCAGTGGATTGACCAATTCTCAGCATTCGCTGTATTGGTACCACAGTCCTTCCCACCTTCGGGGCAGACATTCGCACAATTTACATTACCAACAAATCTATATCTTCTTAAAGACAGAGGATTGTCCTTTGGTGCAAATACAATAGACGAGGTTGAGAGCGCAGACTTTCTAGCATTAAACTCTTCGTCAGCGGCACCTAGCACAACCTTCCCTGTGTACGAAAGATATTCTACAACTATAAGGGTATCTCCTGTAGCAGTAACAGCAGTAGATTGTAGATACCTACGGTTACCCGCCGACCCCAAGTGGACATATTCTATCGTAGGCACAACAGAGCTGTATAACCCCGCTGAAACGGATGCCCAAGATTTTGAGCTACACGAGGCAGAGTTCGCTAACATAACGATACAGATGTTATCTTATTTCGGAGTGAACATACGAGAGGGAGATATAGCCAAGTATGCGGAAGCACTAAAAAGAGTAGTAGAAGCTAAAGAATAAACATAATGGGAATACAAAATTTTACAAACCTAGATACTTACTATGAAGATGACAGCCAATGGGGGAATCATCAATATGTCACAATAAAAACTATAGTCAACAACTTTGTGTACGAGCAAGATGATGACTCTTACGTAGCAAACACAGATAGGAATAAAGTTGTTATGCAAGCTAAACGCGGCGTACAAGAGTTATACTACGATGTAGTTAACGAAATCATATCAATAGAGATAGAGCTTACACCCGCTTTAATTATTGCTTTACCACACGATTACATAAACTACGTTAGAATCAGTTGGGTAGATGATAACGGTAAGTTACACCCTTTAGCAGTAGATAAGTCTTACAACTTAGCTCAGGCCTATCTACAAGACCACGACTACAACTTCTTGTACGATTCTGAAGGAGATATCCTACAAGGCTCACATATCCAAGAGTCGGGGCTAATCGCAAGTCAGGATTTAACTGTTGATGGAGAGCTCTCAACTTCATACCAACAAAGAAATCTACCATTTAATGTAGACAGGTCTAAGATATTTAAGAACGGAAGATACCGAATAGATAAAGAGAGGGGTATCATACAGTTCTCCTCTGATGTAACAGGTAGAATTATAGTCTTAGATTACCTAAGTGACGGACTATTCCAACGAGACGACGCAGATATAAGAATAAACAAGTTTGCAGAAGAGGCTATGTATGCTTTTATATACTACAAACTGATAAGCAGAAAGAGAAATGTTCCTGACAGAGAGAAAAGAAGAGCAGAGAAAGAGTGGTTCAACTACAAAAGGATAGCTAAACGTAGAGTACAGTCTATTAAGTACGAAGAAATTCGACAAGTGCTTAAAGGCGGAAGCAAATGGATAAAGGACTAACATAATGCCAGAAAACAAAAACCTTTTCTTTGAAGGAAAAATGAATAAGGACTTAGACTCACGTTTAGTCCCTAATGGCCAATATAGAGATGCCCTAAACTTTCGAGTAGCTAGTTCTTCTGGTAGCGATGTAGGAGCCCTAGAAAATTCATTATCCAACAAGAAACTTACTAACCTTTCCCTAGGGGCAAACCCTATCACAATTGGTATGCTCTGTGATAACACGGACAACAAGATATATTGGTTAGTATCATCTGACTCTGGTGACTATGTGATTGAACACCACCCAGACACAGGGCTTACAAGTATAGTATTAGAGGACACTAGCGCAGGAGTACTAAACTTTAATCAGTACAACCTAGTAACAGGTATCAACCTAATACCCGATAGTGATAACGACATAAGACTCTTGTGTTGGACGGATAACCTTAATCCACCTAGATGTATCAACGTAGATAGAGCTAAGGCTTACGGGGCTAACAACTTCACAGAAGCGGACATATCTTTAGCTAAAGCTCCACCAATATCACCACCTACTATAAACCTATCAACTAGTACAGTTGTAGGGGAAAACAACATAGAAGAGAGGTTTTTAAGATTTGCTACACAATATCAATTCTTGGATGGCGAGTACAGCGCGTTCTCCGCCTTTTCAGAAACAGCTTTCTTACCCACAGACTTCAACTACAACTTCGCATTAGCATCTAATGAGTCTATGATAAATAGGTTTAATAATGTTGATATAGCCTTCAACACAGGGCCGGACATAGTTAAGAGTATAAACTTAGTCTTTAAAGAGTCCGGAAGCAGTGTTGTAAGCTTAATAGGAAACTTTAATAAGGCAGACGAGGGTTGGGCAGACAACACGGAGGAATCACAAGAGTTCTCTAATAATAAAGTATATCAGGCGCTATCTGCTGACCAACTACTTAGAATATATGATGCTACACCACTAAAGGCATTAGCACAAGAGGTCATAGGTAACAGACTTATATTTGGAAACTACACGGAGAACTACGATATAGCAACAGTTAATGGAACTAAAATACCTATAACCTTTACTTTGGAGAAGGTTAATACAGCCATAGCTAATGGAGTAGCTACTAAATCTCTAAAAAGTAATAGAGACTATGAAATAGGGATGGTGTATAGTGATGACTTTGGTAGAATGACCACAGTACTACCTAGTACAAAGAACACTACTTACTTTAGGAGTAATGAGTGTACCACTAAAAACCAGATAAAGGCTATTATAAGCCATGAAGCTCCCGCATTTGCTAGTAAATACCGATTCTTCATTAAACAATCTAGGGTAGATTATGACACTCTTATACCAACTTTAATATACCAAGACGGCATCTACATTTGGATAAGACTAGAGGGGGATGAAGTTGACAAAATATCTGAAGGAGAGTTTATATACGTGAAATCTGATACACAACAAGTTTTAGGCGACGCCGTTCAAACTAAGGTACTAGAGATAAAAACTCAACCTTGGAACTTCTTAGAGTTATCCACCGTTACCACTACAGAGCAATTAGCAGGGGTTTATTTTAGGGTAAAAGCAGAGGGTTATAGTTTAAACGTAGGTGACTTTACGTTGTACCAATATGATTCATATGATAACCTTTTTTCTATAGACAGTTTAAACCCTATCAGAAATCTATCTGCGGTAATAGAACCCGCTGTATACTATGGGACAGCAGGTTTAGATGACTTAACACAAAGTGGAACCTTTACAAATGGTACGGACATAAGGTATATAGTTGAAATTGATGGGGTATCCGGGCCACCTGACACTTTTAAATGGAGTGATGATGATGGAGCATCTTATACAATAAATGTCCCCATCGTAGCAGGGCCTATATTACTAAACCACGGAGTTAGTGTAACCTTTGGAGCCACTACAGGCCACACAATAACAACTGACAGGTGGATAATAAGTGCCAAGTCCCCGACAGACAATGGACTAGGTACAGAAGAGACAACTCACACTTATTCTATATTTAAGTCTTTACCTTCTAACGGTAATATAAATCAGGAAGATAGAATAAAAGGTGGGGCACAAATAAATATTGTGTACCGACAAACGGGAGCACCCACAAATGAAGACATAGACGTAACATTTACAGCCAGTAAAGAGTATGCCAACTTAGAGGAGTGGTTCTTTGGAGACAGTATAGAAACTCAATTAGGTGGAGTATTACCTACAGATATGTGGTTAAGAAGAGGTACGTCTTTAACAAGCGGCTCTGGCACTGCGTACTTCACGCAAGACTCTACAGCGGACATGTGCCTGTTAATAAAATCGGCGGATGCCGTTACCCCATTTTCTTCCGCAAATAGTGAGCTAGAGATATTCCAGTCGGCACAAAGGATAATCTTCGAGACCATCCCATTAAATGATGACTCACAGTTTTTCTATGAGATAGGTAGAACCTATGATATTGATGTAAATAGAAACCACTTAGGGTTTGACGCAGGAGATGTAGACCAAAATAGCCTTATAAATGCAGAGATAATATTACCAGTGTTCAACTGCTATTCTTGGGGTAATGGGTTTGAGAGTTATAAGATAAAGGATTTATTTAACGCGAGGACTATGAAAATAGATAGTCGCCCCTTAGACACCATACAGGATTACAGACAAAACATTAGAATAGCAGATTTAACCTACAGTAAACCTTACGAGCAAACAACTAATTACAACGGCCTTAATGAGTTCAACTTATCTACGTCTAACTTTAAATCAATGGATGACAAATATCAGTCTATCCAAAAGTTGTTTTCAAGAGATACGGATTTAAGAGTATACCAACAAGACAAGGTTCACAAGGTATTATTTAGTAAAGATGTACTCTTCGACGCAGACGGAAGCGGAAACATACGAGAGAGTAGTAAAGTACTAGGACAAGAGGTTGCCTACGCAGGAGAGTATGGTATATCAACTCACCCCGAGAGCCACGCGTCATATGGAAACTATGAGTATTGGACAGATGTAAGAAGAGGTGTTGTACTTAGAAGCGGGTTAGACGGAATCACAGAAATATCTAGTAATGGTATGGGTGATTACTTTAAAGACAGTTTCATAGAAACCAGAGACGGTAAGAAACTAGGGGCCTACGATTTATTCAATAACCAATACGTACTATTTGTAAACAATGTTGCACCTACTATACTACAAACCTTACTAGGAGGCACCACATTTGAGGTACTAGCACAACCAGAGGCAATATCATTTGTATCTGAAGTTAGAGCATCCTCGGGTAACGTATTAATAAACTACAACGTAACGGGTACAATAAACATAAAGGTAACTGAAGAGGGTGTACAATCTGATTTAGGTAATGTAACGGGTACAGGCACTTTATCCTATAATAGAACAGATGACACGGTTAAGCTACTCACAGTACTAATCACACCAATCACTGTAGGGCCTTCTTTTACAATAGACATACCTGAGCCAATAGATGTATTAGCCCCCGTAGTTGCATTAGATGACACCTTAAACGTATTTAGAGCTAAGTCAGACGATATAAACGTATTGTTCAACGACACATTCGTAGACCCTGTCACAGTCACTATCACAGTTGCTCCTGTTAAAGGTGTGGCTGTAGTGAACTCAAACAAAACTATAAATTATGTACACGGTAACGCAGATTTACTACCTGATGTCTTAACATATCAAATTGATGACGGGACAACCACGGCTACTGCCGACATGAATGTAGTAATACTTGCAGACACAAGTGGTGGAGTAAACGGAATAGCTTTCAACATATCAACTGACTCTTTCTTCTCCCCAACAGGGAATGGAGAGGGCGCATGTACCTTTACAATAGATGATATTAAGTATCATGATGGTGTAGGAGTATACCCCTTAGCTACAGACATAATTTATAATGAGATAGGTAAGACTACTTTGTTCGCCGGCGGAGGTAAGTATTATAATATGGACGGAGGTAAAACAATAAAGATAAATGACAGCGGGGTGGTATCCGACCTATGGATTTGTGGAATTAGTACAATATAAGAGATGGCAGCACTAATAGAATATACATTATCATTTGACGAGAAGGTGAAAGGCTTCCCCTCTTTCTATTCCTATAAACCAGATTGGATGGGAAGCTTGAATAACAGGTTCTACAGTATTAAGGATGGTCAATTATACCAACACGATGATACTGATAACCCCATTAGAAACAATTTCTATGAAGTTCAGTACAATTCAGAGATAACTCTACTTGATAATGAGAACCCCTCTGCTATTGAGGTTATGAAGGCTATAAACACCGAAAGTAATAAAGCCTTTGACTTTACAATAAAGGGATACCTAAATGACGAGACATCCTCTATCACAGAGTCTACGATAGCCTCTACTGAGTTTTTAAACAAAGAGGGTAAATGGCACGCATATCTAAGGAGAAGTGACGTTACAGGAGACCTTACGGCTAAATCAGCATATGGGCTAGGAACAATCTCTTCTATAAACTCCATGGTCATAACTCTAAACAACCCGTTATCTAGTTCTTTGATAAGCATAACGGATGAGTTATATGATGTGGCAGGCACATTACTAGGAGTAATAACAAATTATGACATATCATTAGGTACTGTAACCATTGATGCAGTGGTGGCTACAGCCGCCGACACATTCGTATACGGAATAAAGAATGGTAGGATAGAAGGTAGTGAAAACAGAGGGTATAATTTTGAGGTGAAAATAGTTGATACTAGTACTAGTAGAACTGAATTATTTGCCGTATCTTCACAGACCTTCAAATCGGAGCCATCTTAATATATTTTTATGAGTCTTGACGTACAAATGGAGTCTGTAGAGGACTTCTACCAAGTTTATTCAGATTGGTGCACAGCACATGATTTCCCAACCCTTAACATTAATAATATAGAAAGTATCTTTGTTTGCTATAATGAAGGTATACCTATATATGCTTGCCCCTTTTGGAGTACAGCGTCTCAAATGTGTATGATTGGGTATATAGTTAGCAACCCCTCGCCCCCCTATAAAGGGTTTAAAAAAGGAGGTTTAGATTACCTAATGAAAGGGGTGGCGGGGTATGCTAAGGAAAGTGGATACGGAATAATGTGGACTACATCCTCTACAAAAAGGATTATTGACAGTTTAGAGAGCACAGGATTTAAAGTAGGGGACAAAAACATAAATGAGTACGCGAAGTTCCTGTAACACTACATCTTTTATACGCGTGTGTTTTTTCTGTATTTTTGCTTAAAATAGTATTGTTAAAATGGGAAAAGAAGGAGCAGGTTTAGGAGAAGAAGGTATGCAAGGTGTTGGATACGGCCTTGGGGCAGCGGGTGGAATAGCTAAGATGATTATTGGAGCAGGACAAGCCCGAAGAGCTAGAAAAGCTATTGATGCATACCAAAGGCAGGAACTTCATACCGTAACCGAGGGACTTCAAATAAGCTCACTTGGTGCTGACCTACAAAGAGAGGAATTAGCTAGGGGACAAGCTACATCAGTAGCAGCTCTACAAACAGGTGGAGTTAGAGGTCTTGTGGGCGGTATAGGAAAACTGCAAGAGCAGCAAGTAGCCCAAAGTCGTCAGATAGGCGCGGACTTAGATAAACAAAAACTATCTATACAACAAGCTCAGGCGCAAGACGCTGCAAGAATACAGCAAATGCAGGAGACAAGAGAACAACAAGATTTAGCAGGTCTTGGGCAACAACTTAATACAGGTCAACAAAATGCTTTTGGCGGCCTAGGAGACATAACTCAAGTAGGGTTGTCAATGGGTAACCAAGGATTAAACCCCTTTGGTGGGTTATTTGGTGGAGGCGGCAGCAGAAGCGGCGGAAAATCAGACCAAGATAGAAGCTAACCCCGCCACTTAATAAAATAACATTTATATGCCACAAAAAGGTACGTACACAGCTTTACAGAAACTAAAACCTATAGCAACTGACTTTGGTAAGATTATCAAAGAGGATGAGCAGCTACAGTTTAAGTACAGGGCAGAGGCCGCCGCTAAAAAAGCAGCAGAGGACGCTAAGAAGGCGGCTATAACAGAAGGTTTCATGGAGGACTACGAGGCCTTAACAGATGTTATAACAAACACTACAAGTATAGATGAAGCTAACATCAGGGGGGTAATGAAAGCAAGAGACTTGAGGTATAAAGTCTATAAGGAAACAAGAGATAACCCTAGCCTAAAGGATACCCCTAAATTTGCACTAATGAGGGCTAATCTTAAAAACTTTTCGAAGACACTTGAAGGAGCAGAAAAGAAGTATACAGAATCCACAGTGTTTTTAACTAAGGGGATGCAAGACGGCACTCTGTCTGATTATAACAAGAAAGACCTAGCAGATAGGAACAGCGTCTTTATAGATAAAAACTTAGACATATCCGTTGACCCTAACACAGGTGAAGCAATAGCATTAATTATTGACCTAGACCCTGAGACCTTAAAGCCTAAACTAAACAGTGACGGTAGCAAAAAGTTAAAAAGGATGAACCTAGCTAAGGTATTTGACGGCACAGGTATAGGGGACGCAGTTCAATGGTTTGACTTTGAGAAGGAGACCAGAGCAATAGGCTCTGCGCTTGGGGCTGAACTTAGTACCAAGAAAGATAAAAAATCAGGGTATTTTGCCATGAGAACTGTTCAGAAATGGGAAGATAAAAAAGAGTCGGTTAGGGGCACTATAAAAGCTGCATTAGGTTCTTTAGATAGACCTAATGATACAGCTAAATCTATTTGGGTAGACCATATGGGCCAAGAGCCACCAGAGGATGATACTTTTACTGAAGAGCAGATGAAGCAAATTGAGGATAAGTTTCTTAACAGTGTAGGTGTCTACTACGACCAAAAAGATGAGTTAGACCCTAACTATGGGGCAGCTATAGCAGCAGCAAACGCAAAAGCAGCTAAAAAAACTAGTATTACACCAACGATAACTCGTGTTACAGGTACAGACAGGCCTGAGATAGTTGAACACCCTACTAAAATAGACAAAAAGGGTAACCCTATAAAGGGGTATGATATAGCTTTAGCTACAGGAGAGGGGCTTGTAATAAGTAAGAGTAAAACTAGTATATCCTCTATTCAAAACATACAAGTTTATGATGGAGAATATTGGGCAAACGTAACTACAAACACGGCTAAGGGTAACGAAGCTATTGATTTAGGAGATAATGCTGATATGATGACAACGGTGTTAGCAAAATTAGCAGGCGGTACTTGGGAGTCAGATGAGGGAGTCCCTAGGCAGCTAAAAGCAGAAGAGGTTGAGACCTTGGTTAAAAACGACAGGCTTAAAAAAGAGGATGGAACTCAGTTTAAGAATTCAAAAGATTTTACAGATTACGCTAAGGAGAAGTACGACATAATTGCCCCTAAAGAAGGGTATATAGGACAAGAAAGATAATATGGATGAGATAGAAGAAGCATTAGCAGATTTCATAGTCACTACGACTTCAAAACCTAATTTGTCGTCTAAGGAGTTATTAAAGAAATTTCCGGAGTTTAACAACGACGAGAAGTTACTTGAAGCTGCCTATGACTATAAAACTACTGTGGCCTCAAAGAAGTACGAAGATAATGAAGTCTTAAAAAGTAAGTTCCCTGAGTTCTTCCAAGTAAAAAAAAAAGATGGTTCCGAACCTATCTCTCAAGAGAAGCCATCGGATGCAGTTTCGGAAACTGGTTCATCGGATGGAGAAAACTTTGATTCGTCTGTAGAGAAATCTAAGATAGAAGAGAGTGACGCCATTGTAAAACAGATTGAAAAAGATTATGCAGACCAAGGTATAACCGAGTATACTATTACAGAAGAGGATATTAAGAACTACTCCTCGGGCGGCCCCAAATCAAGCAGCACTTTACCAAAGGATACCGACATAAGCGTTGGAGACAACCTTGATATACAATTAAAAGGAGAAAAGCCCGAAGTAAGGACTGAGCAATTTGAACCTTACACAGAAGAGGCAGCAGCTTTCTACGATGAATACTTAAAATCAGAGCCCTTATCAGTACCTCAGACCGAGGAAATTAACGCGAAGATTGATAGACAAGCAAAAGGTGATTTTACATTTGGAGAAACAATTAAAGCGTTTGCCCAAGGTTTGTTCGCAACAGGTCAACCAATCCCCATTTACAAATACGACACTGACGAGGCTCTAACAGCTAAGAGAGAAGAGAAGAACAAAGTAAACTTCCTAGAGGCACTACCAGAGGAGAAAAGGATAGAGGTAAACAACTATGCCGTAAGCCGTAGCGTAGAGCTAGACAACGAAACACAAAACCTTATATCGGAGACTTATTTCATAGACCAAAGCCTATTGAAAGTAGGTAAGGAACACGAGTTCAACATCGAGAACTTAAAAAAGATGAAACAAGAGGGCGGAATAACAGAGGAAGCCATAGAATTTGCAATTGAAACCGAAGAGAAGTTCAAAGGCTTATTAGAAAGAAGAAACCAAAACGTAGATTTAATTGAGACCAATAAAGAGGACATAGGTACTTATAAAGAAGAGCTTAACCTTTTAAAAAGGAATTACCATGCAGATTTTGCTTATTACGGAGATTTAGCAGGTCTAGCTACGGCAGATATACTATTAGGCCTTGTAGAGGCAGGTTCAGTCATAGATAAATTCAATCCTATAGGGCTTGGAGACGAGACTAGAAAGAAGCTTAAAGATAGGATGGCCGAGGATAGAGAGGGCATAGAGGGTATTAGAAGTCAAATGAGACCTCTACTAGACTTAGAGACCATGGAGAACGGCGCAGACTTCGGAAGATGGATGGGCGAATTAGCCGCGACACAACTGCCCATTATTACAACTATTGCAGCGGGTGGTGGTATAGCAGGGCCGATGGCGTTAGGGTCATCTATTGCGGGTCAAGAGAAAATGAAGTTAGAGGGGGAGAGAACAGAGTCTAAAGAGAAGATAAAAACTCTGCAAGAATTAATATCATCAAACAAATTAGATGAGAAAGGAATAGCCGAGGCTGAGAAGGAGATAGAAGACTTGAGGGTTTATTCAGAGCTATCCGACTTAGAGATAGGGTCTGCTTCCATAGCAGTAGGAACTTTTGAGATGGCTACCGACATGGTTATGCACGGGGTTATGACTAAAGGTTCAAGAGCTTTTCAAGCCTTAATGAAGGACGGTGGTAAAAAGGCTTTTGAGAAAGGTGTGACAAAATATGTTGTATCAGAAGGAGTAGAACTAAGTTTAGCATCTGGTCAAGAGACATTAGCGGAAGGTGGGGCACAATTACTTACTAACGTTGTGTACATGGCGCTAGGGGATAAGGACACACAAATATCTGACGGAGTTTTAGATGGTATGGCCGCAGGTGGTATGATGGGCTTCATGATGAGAGGTGGTGGATTTACTACCGTAGGTGGATTAGCCCTCAGAGGTGTAGCCAGTATAAAACAGAAGAGTACATTAAGAAAGAATAATTCCAAAATAGCTAGTATTACATTGGAGCTAGAGATGGACGAAGGTGAAATGTCGGACTCTACCAAAAGAATACTTAAAGCTAAAAGGAAATCTCTTATAAAGGAGAACAGAGTTATTATAGGGGAAGTTATCCAGAAGCCTGAATCACTAGGTAAAGAAAAGTTAGAGGCGGTTACTAAACTAAATAGTCTTATAAAGAAGAACTCCGAGGAGGCTAAAGAAATAATTGATAGTGATGTCAGTGAGGAACTAAAACAAGAGTTGCTTAAAGACTTGTATAAGAAGGTTGAGAAAAACAAAGCGGCTAAAGAGGCTATACTAGGGGAAACTGTAGAAAAGAAAGAAGCTAGTAAAAAAACTTCAGTGATTGATTTAGTAAAGAGCAAGTTAAAGAAGGCCAATGACCTTATTATAAAATTTGAAAGACTTACAGACGCCCATGCAGATGACTTTAGAATAAGAGAGCTAGAGGAGCAAGTAGAAGATATTGAGAGGTGGATGAATAAATCTACCGACCCAGAGACTACAAAATACTATGAGGAGGGGTTAGTCAAAGTAAACGAGGAGTTACAAGATTTGATTGATAGGAAGCAAGGGTTAAAAGAGGATGTAAAAGAGGAGCCTGTTGTATCACCAGAAGAGACCAAAGAAAAACTAACCCCCGAGCAAGAAATAGAAGAAAACAGGCAAGAGGAGTTGGAGGGAGTCACCGATGAAGCAGTTAAAGATAAAATTAATCTCAAGTACGATGAAGACCTAGCTACACTAAAAGGTAGGCGAGAGGCCGACGACAAGTTCGCGGTTAAAAGAGCTGTAGACAATCAACTTACTAGTATTGAGAATGTAGGTCAGGAGACCGCTGCAAGTGAGAGCACTAAAACCTCAAAACCTGTTAAGAAAACTGAGAAGGGTAAACCTCCTGTTAAGAAAGCTCCAAAAATAGAGGAGGAGACTCTTACAACCCCTTCAAAAACCAATAGGGCTATGCCTGAAACGGGTAATCAAATTAGTGAGAGTCAAGATGTATTAAAAGAGTACACGAACAGTGAAATAAGTAGGGTTATAAAAGGAGATAAGAAAACCTCTGAAGATTATTTAGGAGAAATGATTTCTACAACTACTCAAAAAGTACAAGGCGGGACGGCAGTACAAGAAGTATATAAATATGGAATTGTTCAAAAGATATTTTCTGATGATGGGTCTTCAATACAAAGGCTACAGGACTATAATGGCAAGACGCACGGGATTCCTCTTATTAAACTCACCATGGACGCAAAAGAATCTGGGATGTTTTTTGATGGAAAAAAAGACTTCAAGTTATCTGAAAAGCAAATCAGTGATTTTTTTAACTCTAAGTTTGAAACAAACCAAAAATCTAAAAAGCCAGATATAGTAATAGACAAAACATCTAGGTTAGATGACCTTATAACAAATATTGATAAGGCTCTAGGTAAGATAGATGAGCACAGCAAGGATACCTTAGGTATGAACATTCCTGTAGTTATAGCTAGAACAGTTTTAAAAGCAATGAAACTAGCTGCCGTATCTGCCAAAACAACGGCAGAGGTGTTAGAAGCAGGCTTAAAAGCTTTAAAGGACACCAAATGGTTTAAGAATCTAAGTAAGAAGCTTAGATTAGATGTAGAGCAAAACTTTGAGAAGTACATTAATAAACCTTTCAACGACGGTAAGAAGACGCGTAGATTTATGATTGAAGAGGAAGTGGACGCGCTTTTAGATGAAGAGGTTAGTGAAAAAGAGATTCTTAAAAAGTTCGTACACAAGAAAGAGAAGGAGATGGTAAAGGATTATCTCACTAGAAAGAATCCACCAGAGGTTACAGAAGCTTTTGAGTTTACTAAGGTTGAGTATAAAAAGTACGAAGATGAGGTGGCGGTTAAAGAAACCACTTTAGCTTATATTAATAGAAAGTTAAACACTTTTATGGCTAAGTGGGTTGACAGACAGTACTTACCTAAAAAAATGTTTAATCTGGCGGGCGGAGAGGTTGTTAGAAACTACATGATTGCTCAGAAAGGGTCATCAGGTCGGGCTAAATTCCTTTATGATGAAGCTTATGCTAAAATATATAGGGGGCTTTCGTCTAAGCAAATAAAAGTTTTAGACATGTTCATATTTGCTAAAAGGGTAATAGCTATTGATGAAAACAGGAGTAAAAGGGGTGCTCATGATGTTATGAGTCCCGGTGGTATCAATTTAATTACAGCTAAGGCGGAGTTACAGAAGTTCCGAGAAGAGGTGGGGGAAAAGGTCTATAAAGACTATGAAAGAAGAGCTAATGAGTATTTTAAAGTATTCCATGATATGCTCCAAGAGAGCGTTAAGAGTGGGTTAATATCTAAAGAGAATGGAGAAAGGTTCTTTGAAGTAAACTACCAACCTAGAAGGTTTATAAAGTGGTTGAAAATTATGAAGGATGGTATGAGTGTAATAGATGCCGGCGGCACCGATTCAGCTTCTTTATCAAAACCATTAATACAGAGTTTAGAGGAAGGGTCTACTGGGTCAATTATAATGGACTCAATGGGGCTTTTATCTAGGTCTCTAAATGTAACCACTCAGGCTATAGCCGTAAATGACACTAACAAAAGATTATCTAAATTTATAAAAGAACAAAGTAAAGTTGTTGAAGAGCTTAAAAAGAAGGCAAACCCTACAAAAAAAGAGAGGGGTGTTATAAAAGCTTTTAAGAACGTGGAAAATGCTATAGCTTTAACCCCTATAGTTGGTTTTACTAAATCGGGTAATCCAAAATACGCTAAGAGGAAAGCCAATCAGAAGAGTTTCAAGGCATCATATTATTATGTAGATGGGGTTAAGCATCAGATGTTAATGGAGAAAGGGTTCCATGATTTATTTACTGATGCTGTACACGGCCTTATAAATAGTGATACTAGAGAGGTTATAACTATGCTCTCTTTGACAGGTACACTAAAATCCATTGCTACTGGTAATAACCCCGCTTTCTTTATTACAAATACACCTAAGGATATAATGTTTACTGCATTATTTTCTGAGGAATACAGACCAGTTAAATTAGGGCCTGTTAAAATACCTTTATTACCACTGAATATAGCAAGAGTTATGAAAGACTCTTTATATGGTATAGCACACATAGAAACTAAAGATGGCGTTTTTAGAAAGTTTATAGAGCACGGCGGCATGTTAGACTTTTTACACATGCAGGGTCAGTTCAAGGGGACTAAAGGTACCAAGAAACTTTTAAACGGTGTGTTCGGGGAAAGAACAAGGGATATAACTTCCAGTATAATTAGTTACGCAACGTTTAAAAAATTACAGTTATGGAGCGAAGTCGGGACTAGGGTAGGTATATTCACAAGGTCTATACAAAACTCTTTTAAAGACTTGAAAGTTAAAAACGCAGAAGAGTTAAGAGAGTTGTATAAAGAGGAAGCCGAGGATATGCTTCAAGATATTTATAAGAAAGCTATAGCTTCAGCTAGAGGTATAACAGACTTTAACCAAGGTGGGTTACATGCTAAAAGTACTGATGCAGCAGTTCCTTATTTTAACCCTAGTGTACAAGGTACTAGAGTGGCTACTGAGGCTCTAGTAAAAGAACCTGCTCAAACCACTTTAAAAATAGCTCAGGCAGCGGCTATGGTTGCAACCATTCCTGTGATGATTAGTCTGTACTTTATTGGACGAAATAGAGGGGGAGAAAATGAGCCAGAGGAGGACAGAGATTTATCCGACCTTGAAATATACATCAAAGCCAAGCAGGGTGTTAGTAGATATGACAGAGTAAATTACATGACTGTCTTTACAGGAGGTAGAGTAGAAGGTGGTGAGTTCCCTTACTTTAGATTAGCTAAGTCACAATTCCTTACACCGTTTACGTCTTGGGCAGAAGGTGTACACTTAGGTTTAATGAAGGAGGCTGTCGGTGATGAAAGTAAGAATGATACATGGGGGGATGTCAGGTTTGCTCTTGAGAAGAATGTATCACCTATTGAGTTTGGAATTGCCGGTAACGTAGTTAAGAATCCATTAATTGCAGCTTCGGTTACACTACTTACGGGTGAGGATTTGTATAGAGAAGAGCCCTTATCCTATTTAAAAGGTAGAGTACAAGTAGCCACTGAGGGGCATGAGAATAAAAATGTAGAGAAGTTCTATAAGAATCTAGGTCTTGAGTATAACATGTCTCCGGCTAGAGTGAAAGGGGCGGCAGAATCAATTATAACTACACCACGTACATCTCCTATAATTGGTCTTATATACGGGGGATTAAATGCCTCAACATCTGATGCCGAGTGGTCGGATGTAGCAGACGGTATAAAAGAGGATGTTATGAAGGCCTTTAAGGGTCGTATAATAAAAGAAACCTCTCCGTACAACAGGTTAATTGATTTTGATGAACTGTATGGTAGAGAGTTCTCCAAGCTAGAGATAGCAGATATAAATAACAAAGCTGTCTTCAAAGACTTGACGGATAAGTTATTAAAAGGGGAGCTTGATGAAGGGGAGTTAAAAACAGAGTTAATTAGGGTAGCAGAGGAAAGCCCTTTTAACGTAGAGCGTATGTTTAAAATAATACAGAACACCATAGAGCACCCTAAGGTAGACCCCTATGTGTACAAGATAAAGTTTAGTTCCCCTGCACAGAGGGCTATTATGCTTTATGATATGTTTGGTGGCTCTTTAAGAACCGAGATGAAAGATATGAGTAAGACCAACAAGGTGTTATACAGAGAGTTGTTTAGCAATAATGCGATAAACCTCGAAACACTTTTTGAGTTTGATAAGCTAATAAAAAGGAAAGAAAAAGAGTCAAAGAAATAACCCTTATATTTCGCAGCTATTCATAAATTCAAAAACACTGTAGTATTGGCTAATCTCTTTAACCGCTTGTTCTATTTCTCTTTTAATCTGTTTTATTTTCTTAGGACTTACATCCTGTGGTATATTAACAATAAATGTCCCTAAAGCTAACTCCTCTCTTTGAAAGGGGTTTCCTGTACGCTCTATAAGCTCTACATAAGCCTTTGTTGGCAATTTACCTGTCTCCTGTTGTATAGCGCCTGCATATATACCTAATTGGTCGTATGAGTCATCCTCATAAACGCTCACCTTATTTAAGGCTCCCGTCTTATAATCTACAAGGGTAGTGAGCTCCTTATCAATCGTATCAATGTAACCTAGTACAGTGAAATCCTTGAACTTCCAATTTATAGGTCTCTCAAATTCATCTAGTCTAGTTGCCTTAGATAGCATCTTAACCTCAACCTTATCAAAACCAGAGTAATCTCCATTCTCCAATGCCTCACCTACCTTAGAGCCAAAATCAGTGTAAGCATTACCGCTGAACCTCTCCTTAAAGAAATAACTTAGTATATAAGCCTTCTTATCCTCTCTCCACTTTTTATGTTGGCTATAAGAATAAAGCCCTTTATTTTCCTCGTCTCTCTTTGGTAAGTTCATTATGTAAGTTCTTTAATGTCTTTCTTAGTTATGTGTGTAACTTTTCCTTTGGCTCTTGTTGGTATGGTATTTAGTATTTCTACAGCCAACGCCTTATCTTTCTTTTCAAGGCCGTCTAAGAGAATTTGTAACTCTTGTTTTACCTCGTCTGTGTATTTACCACCTTGACGCAAGTAGTTTAAAATTGGAGTCTTCCCCTCTTTCACAATCTCGGCTACCTCTAAAAGCTCTTCAAATCTTAACCTACTAATAATATTAGCTACGGCTACAACATCCTTTTCACAATAAGTTACAATTCTGTCTAATCCGCCCTCGTAGAATATACGTCCAACATCTTTACCAGATATATCATCTTTAGACGATGGTAAACCTAATGACGTTGATAAAGCTATTAGAGAAGATGGGCTCCATGAGGTAGATTTCCATAGGGTCATCGTATCCATGTAGTTTACTTCCCATGGCTTTAAGTGCGCTACATCAAATAGGGGGTTAACCTTAACTTGGTTGATTAAGCACCTTTTCATTATATATGGGCCATCAAAGCCTGTTATCGCATGACCCGATAACCAAGTCTTATTATTAACGAACGTCTCTAACATATCGTTAAACTCTTCGAGTAGGGCTTTCTCATCATGGTCACCTGTAAAACTCTTTAATCTGAGTTTACCACCCCTGACAAGACCTATTGTAATACAAACTATTCTCCCGTACTCAGCAAACAGTGTAGACTTAGAGTAATAATCTTGTATTGGGTCTTCGGAAAGCTTTTTTGCTGAACCGTCTTTATCCCAATCGTAGAACCAAGCGTCGTACATGGGGGACTTCTCCGTAAAGTTGTTGTCCCCATGTGCTGTCTCAATATCTATAAACAGAAAATCCTCTATGTCGTATTTCTTTAGTACTCTCATGCTCCAATTCCGTTATCTATTTTCTCAATTAGGTCTCTAAGTTCACTCCTCTCAAACCTACCTTCAATTTCTTGACTGTAGGTTTTAAGCTTTAAGCGAAACATATTAGTCTCTGACTCCTCTTTAGTGTTTGGTATCTGTTCTATTCTAACTTTTATCTTCATTGTTTCTCGCTATTACCGCTTCTGTGGTTAAAAATGTCCCTGCTACAGATGCCGCATTCTCTAATGCACATCTTACTACTTTAGTAGGGTCAATGATACCTGCCTCTAGCATGCACACTTCTTCCCCTGTTCTAACATCTATCCCTCGACCTTGATTTAAGAACTTGAAGCTTATCCCCGCGTTCTCTAGTATTTGGTGATAAGGGTTTAGACATGCAGACACCACTATATTATACCCAGTGGTAAATGATGATGGGGTTTTATACACTCCAAAAAATATACTAAGAAGTGGGAACATCCTCTGATACCAACTTGTTTTAACTCTAATAAACATTCGGTTATACAAGTTAGCTAAAGCAACTCCACCACCAGATACAATACCTTCTTCTAAGGAAGACCTTGTAGCGTTTATTGAATCTTCAATTCTATCTTGTTTCTCCCTAAGTTCACTATCTGATTTGGCTCCTACATATAGGGTAGCAACTCCGCCGGTAATTCTAGCTAACCTCTCTTGAAGCTCCTCTTTATCAAACTTGTTATCTGTGTCCTCTATCTTATCCTTAATCTCTTTTATAACATCATTGAGGTTATTTGCATCTCCTACAATAACTGTGTCTCTCTCACTGGCTACACACTTCTTTACCTTACCTAGTACCTGTACACCTATCTTAGTTCCCTTTTCATCAGAAACTATTGTGGCTCCTGTAAGGACAGCTAAGTCATTAAGTAAGTCTTTTTGTACCTTGAGTATCTGTGGCATTATAACTACGCATACTCGTCCTTTAATAGACCCGTTATCAACGTTCTGACCAATGATAGAGTGTACAAATGGGTCAATGTCATCAGTAATGATTAATAGACGCTCATGTGGCTTCTTAAATACAGTGTCAAAGAGTTTTACAATCCTATCACTCTTCTCTATCTTACCTCGGTGTAGAAGTACATATGGCTCATCTAACTCACATATATCTTTTATTGCGTCGGTTCTAAAGATACGGCTAGTATAACCATTATCCAAAACAACACCTTCTCTGAGCTCTACGTAGGTCTCTTCTGTGTCTGATTCCTCTGTTAAAACTTGACCGTGCTCTCCAATCTTGTTAAAGGCTTTAGAAATAATCTCCCCTAGCTCCCTGTCACCATTAGCTGATACCGTGGCTACATCAATAAGAGTCTCCTTAGTAACTTCTGTCGAGCTATGCTTTAAGTATTCAACTATGTCTTTAGTTGCTTGGTCTATTCCTTTCTTTAGTTCAACAGAAGATGTACCTTGGTCTATCTTCTCTAAACCTAAGTTGAATATTGAACGGGCTAGCACTGTAGCGGTTGTTGTACCATCTCCCGCTTGAGAGTTGGTTCTACCTGCGGCCTCTTTTACAAGGGAGGCTCCAATAGCTGCATAGGTGTCTCCCGGGTATATTGACCTAGCAATGGATACTCCATCCTTTGTGATTGTATATCCCCCATCGTGGGTAGGAACTATTACATTTCTACCTTCGGCTCCTAAAGAAACCCTTACTGCATTGTACACCATGTCCACTCCTTCTTTAAGGGCTTGTCTAGCGTCGTCTTTAAATTTTATGTTTGTGCTCATTTATTATTGTTTAAAGGAATTATTAGTTTGTCTGTCTAGTGACTCAACAGCTTGAGCAGCTACAGCCGCAACTTGTATCATCTCTTTCCTGTAATCACTAATTCTCTGCTCTTGTTCTGTCAACTCTGATGATACCCTGTCACCAGTGGCTACATTTGCAAAATGAAAATCAACAGCTTCTTTTGCCGCTTCACCAACCTCTTCTGTAAGAATAGCTATCCATTCAATACAGTTATGGTCTTGTATTCCCCACTTATTGTTTTGTCTTAATCGTTCCTCGTGAACTTCGTTTAATACATCTCTTGTTTCCATTTTATATAACTGCGATTATGTTAGCTATTGGTACAATAAAGTGTTCTTCTTCGTTGTACATACATTTTCCTTTCTCTCTAGGCTCCATATAGTATACCTCGTCCCCTATTAATAGAACGGGTGCTCCGTCTTTACCGACCATTGACTCTACATCCTCTGCCATTAGTACTACTAAAGCTTTAGGTGCAGAGTCGGCATCGTCGGGTATTGTTAATCCATTTTGGGTCTGAGACGTTCCTGTGAGTTTCTTTATTAAAACTCGTCCTGATAGTACTCTCATATTAACCTTCTTTGATGGCTTCCTCAATAACTGATTCTTTAGTTTGGGTCAGGCTGCTGAGGTTTACCCTAATCCTAACTAAAGAGTTAGTTATAGTTCCTACTTCTTGCAAGGTAAATACACCTCGTTGCGTAGCTTTGTCTAAAGCTGATTGTAATAAGTCTAAATCTTCCATTATTCTATTTTTTTAAAGTTTTGTGGTGGAAAGTTAATTTGAAATTCGTTGTCTTCTAGTACTAAACAGTTCTCTGCTTCCCTCTCGGAATATTGTGAGGAATTGGCCCAAGTTGTCCAACCTTTTCTCATTTGTGGCTCAACTTTAATCCCCCATTTATTTTTAAAGGCTTTGCTAAAGCTTTTGGTGCATATTAGTGGTACTATATCACTCTTTCTTATCTGATTTGCTCTCATATTATCTCGGATTACTTGCTGTTAAATGCTTCTTGTCTTTTACACTTAAACTACTCTTTCTACTTCTACCTAACGCACCACACTCACATCTGTAAGCTTGGTATACGTTTAGGCTAGTGTGGTATTCTCCACCCCAATCTAATTCATCTGAGCCACACGTAGCACATACCTCTACGTCTCCTCCAATAAATAAACCTACGTTAGGGTGAGGTTGCATGTACGGTCTAATTCTCAGGTAAACTTCTTCTAGCACCCTGACATCTTGGTCACAGTACAACGACATTTGTCGTAAGTCATCTACACTTCCCTCTACACATCTGTCCCATAGTCCCGGTGGGTTCTTCATCTTCCCTTGTATACCAAAGAACCTCTCTGCTACGAAGTCTAACCTGTTATGAGTTATAGCAAAAGTCTTTCTTAGGTGTTTAAGGGTATCAATAGATTGATATGGTGAAGGTAAGTTCAACCCATGTTTGATAAAGCAAGTATTCATCTTCTTTTTATCAAACTTGTCTAGGTTGTGTGCGACTACCATATCAGCCTCATTGACCATTTCCCATAAACCTTTTGTTATTCTTTCATCATCTCCTGCTAACACTTCTTTCTTTGTCTGCCTCATGGAGTATACTTTGTCATCAAAGAGCCACTTAGCACTCCAACAAATCATAAACCAATCTCTTAGTATCATGTTAGGAGTTATATCAACACCCCACGTTCTGAACGTCCGAACCTCCATGGGTGCAGTCTCAATGTCAAAACATAGTATTTTAGCAGGTGTGTAGCTAGCGTGTGTATTGTGTAAGTTTAGGTTCTTAGCCCAATTCCTTATTGTCCTTGTAGTGACCTTAAAGTGGTCGGACAGGTGGTCTTGTATCTCTTCCATAGACATCAGGGGTTTTCCCTCTTTAGTCTGTATGTTCTTGTGGTAGAAGTTAGATATTAGTTCCTTATCCTCTTCAGTTAAACTCTTAAACGATGTCTCCATTGGTAATTTGGCTTTTAAGTATGTTAAGTTTAATTCTTATTGAGCTTATGAGGTCTAAAGCCTCTATTGGCTCTTTGTCTACTAAAGCTTCACTCAGGGAGTCAACATCTGCGTAGATGTCACTCATTTGGTCGTTGATGACCTGTAGTCTTTTACTGCTTAGGGGCTCTATCATTACAAGTATTTTATTAAGTTATCAAATCCCACCCACTCTATGTTATTCTCTGTACACCAAGAGCCATATGTCTTCTTACTCTTCTTAGAAATCTTAGCGTTTGGCTGCTGAAGGATTATAACCACCCGCACTTTAGGGTTGTTCTTAATCACTGATAACATCTTCTTTCTGTCTGACATACTAAACCTTCCCTTAACCTCTAAAACCCTCTTAGGGGACTTTAGAATGAAATCTGGGGTGTATTGTCTCATTACTGTTATATCACCTCCTCCACACTTATCACACCTTAATTTCTTATGCGTAACCCTCTGCTCGTAATCGAGCTTAATGCTTTCATAACTCCATTTTATTTTTAGGTTGTTTAGTATCTTGGCGACTTTTGCCTCTAGCCCTGACCGAAAGGTTATTCCTCCGTAGGTTGTCTTCCTAGCATTGGTTTTTATCATTCTTGACAAACATAATACAAATAAAGTTAGTTTCCTAATGTTTTCTTATTTATTTTTTACCTTTATTAATTGCATCTTGGACAATCTGCTATATGGCCATCCTCTGTTTCAAATACTTGGTCATTATTACAAACATTGCACAACGTACCCTTCGGTACAACAACACTATGTATATTTAATAGCTTTTTTACATCATTTAGTTTAACGTAATCGTGTACATCAAAGACTGTTGGGTAAGGGAAACTTACTACTTTCTTTTCTAATTCTTTTATTAATTTAGTCATCATTTTTTATTTTTAGGCTCCCATCCGGGGGAACATTTACCATTTTTCCACATTTTGTGCACACATAAATATGAGATTCTTGTTCTATATTGGTGTCAATTGTATGCCCAAAAATTTGGCAATAAACTCTCTTAATGCACATCCGCATAAGTATTACCAAATTGTACGTCCACCTTGATTTCTACGTTAAGCTGTAAAGCTTTGTTTACCTTGCTCATACTGTTTTGTAATATTCTTTTTACCTTTCCCCTATCCTCTTTTTTAGATAGTGATAATTTCTCGTCATGGTACTGAAGAATAGGTGTGATACCCTCCATCATCATAAACTTGAGCCACATATCAAAAACAAACACCCCTGTACCTTGGTTTAAGGTTGAGAATATATCCTTTTCTGACCTAACTGAGTACCAGAGCTTGTTAACAGGGTTCTGTAACCACTCTTGACCATTTACATTCTTAGTGGTTATATCCTTGGGTAATTGCTTTATACTCCAATTCTTATCCCAATAACTTTTTATGACCGCCTTAGAGTCTTTTTGATTTAGGTTAGTCACACCCCCTAACGTAGCCCATCCGACGCCGTAGATACACGAATAATTTGCTTCTTTATAGATATTTCTTACGTCACTGTGGTCAACCCCCTCTTCACCGCCTGTTTTAGAGTAAAGCTTGTGTTCATCAGACTCTTGTTCTGTAAGAGCTCCCGCGCTAATTGCTAAAGCTAGGTGTGGGTCATAGCCGTCTACCATTTGTTCTGTAACGTACTCAGGGTCATAATCCCACATGTAATGACGCTTAGTTTGGTCTTCAAGGGCTGATACATCGCTCCCGCATAACTCATAACCCTTTGGCGCCACAATACACTCACGTATTATTTGTCCATCCCTTAGGTTATTCTCTATTGCCTGCTCCCTAGTCATTCCACCCCCTATAGCTTTGTTTATCTTACCTGTTACTTTAGGTAGATTAGCTATAGGTTTTACGTGTTTTAGCCTTAAAGTATTTGTAAAACCACTCATACCGGCTATTGTATAACCCCTTATGTCAACAGAGTGTAGAAAAGACTTTAGTACGCCAAGCCTATGGGAAATTACTGTCATTCCATATAGCTCAATTATAGCAGGCTCTTTATCAGCTAATTTTAACACACTCTTACATAAATTCTTCTGTTTATCTCTAACTTGTGGTACAGGCCCGTTAGCCCCCTCTTTAAATAAAGTAGGTTTCCAATTCATTGAAAATAACCAATCTTTTAACTGTGCTGCGGAGTTAGGATTTGCTAAATCTCTTATTTCTTCTGTGTCTATAGGAAGGTCATGCTCTCTTAGGTAATCAAACCACTTCTGTCCATGGGAAGATATACTCTTATCCTTCTTATACATAACCTTAGGCTTACTCTTTAAAAGTTTACCTTTTGGCATTACTTCTTGTAATATCTTTTCTTTTTTCTCAAGTATCGGCATAAGGATACTCATGTTGTCGTTTACTTGGTTTACGTCAACCTTACACTTTAGTAAGTGTTGCTGTGCTACACAATCCATCTTGAACATTAGGTACCTTACAAGAGGCATCGCTAAGTCCCAAGAGGTATAAATCTCTACCAACTCTTTTTTAAGGTGCTCCCAGAGGTCTATGTTTATTTTAACATCCTCTTCACATCTATGTTTATACTCTTCATACGAAAGGTTTTCCCAATCCTCTATATCAGGCTTCTTTATTCCGTAATCCTCTCCGAAGGCTGCGAGACCAAACGTACCTGATGCCCTAGTTGTAAAAACATACCAAGATAGGGGTAGGGTGTCTATAATTGTAGCTTTAATCTTAAAGTCAAGCACCCTCTCTAACTCTAAAGCATCAAATACCTTGAAATTGTGTCCTACCACCGTATTATTTGGGTCAGACATAATCTTACGCATAGTGTCGTAGTCAGGGGTAGATTTTATCTGCCACTTTCCTTCGGAGTCTTTATACCCCACAGACATGACATGTATCCTATTTGATACTAGGCCATCTGTTTCTATGTCAATTACGTACGTGTTCATTATGTTATGTTACAAGTGATAATTACTTGTTCATACCCTATAGTACCTGATAGCGCTTCCGCATACCCCTCAATAAAATGTGAGCTTTTATCAAAGAATCTTACAAAGTGTGTCTCATCATTTAGGATGTAGCTTATAACAACCTCAACAGCTCCCGTCTCTTCTTGGTATTCTACCTCTATATTATCTATGTGTTCCTTTTCCATCTTAAAATATATCTACGTTAGGAAGCTCTCTTGGCAGCTCCTTTACCTCTTTACCTCTGTTAAGGGCATTATACATTGGATTGTTTCCATCTGTATCAAAATACCCTGTAAAGCCATCTACCTCTTTATAAGTAAGTGACATGCTCTCATCTACAGGGCTTACGTGACCACCTGTACCAATGTTCTTAACCTTCTCTACTCTAACCTCCATTATTCTTCTCATTGCAGGTACCCTGTGATTTGGAACCCTGTGGTACACTACAAATGAATCTGACCTGTTAGACCACATATTGCCGAATACGGCATCATATCGGCTCGGGCACTGTGGATACCCTTCTTTATCTTTAGGGGCTCTAGTGGCCTCCGTAACAGGGTGTAGTGACATTATAACTGCACATACCGTCTTACTAAAAAGGTTTAGTACAGATAGCAGGTTGTCAACATACGCGTACTGATTTGTAGGGTCTTTCTTGTAGTATGAGAACGGGTCAATGAATATTGCGGTTATATCATACAATTCTTTTAACTTCTCTGCCCTCTCTAAAATTTGTTCTACTGTATAATGAGTATCGTTTCTTATTATGAAGAAGTGGGCATTTACGAAATCTTTGTACTTCCTTAGTTCTGATAGGTTACCCTTAAAATGGGATATCTTTTTACCCGAGGCCGCCTCAATCAAAAACTGTTTAACTTCGTATACCTCATTCTCTCCACAACTAAGTGCGAACTTCTTACCATGGACTACTGCCAAGGCTACTAATTGGTGTAGTGTCATATAGGTCTTACCAACTCCCTCAAAAGACAACAGGAAGTTAAGGGTATTATCTTTCCACACTAAGTATTCGTCTAGTTTACTCCAACCATAGCTTATCCCAATTGGTATTGTACCATCAATAGCTTGCTCTAACTTTTCTTCATCCTCTCCGTCCCTAGATAGAAAGCTTAAATCGTCTACCATTTTTTCTGGACTGATAGTGGCAGAAGAGCCAAATCCCATATCGCTTAGTTTCCTGTAGCCTTTCTTGAAGTTACCATCTTCTTCTAGCATGCAAAAGATTGCAGAGTTGGCGTAGAGTTTTTCAGATTCAAAATCAGTTGAGGTTGTGTGGACATAAAAGAAATTGCCCTCTAGGTTGTAACCTGCTGAAACCCCTGAAGTTTTGCCGGGGCGGGTAAACTCTACCCATATATTGGATTCTCTTTCTATAACCCATCCGTGTTTCTCTAGTAAGTCTATCCCTGTCTTAGGGTCAGAGTTATAATCGGGAAATGGGTCTTTATACTCCTTTTCATCGGAATAATACTTTTTTTCTTTGACTAAGGTTTCGTCGAACAGTATAGAGGTGCTCATTAATATTGCCCTCTCGTAATCGGTTATCTTGTTTATCTTCTCTAAATCACCATAAATTATAGTGTAGCCATCTGAGGGGTAACATTTAAGGTAACCTCCTTCGGCTCTAGTCTCAATTAAAACTTCTTTGTCGCTGTTCTTAGCTAATTTCTTGTTTCCCTCTGATACGTCTGTTCTATACAAGACATGGTACCCATCATTCTTTGTAGTAGATACTGTTAGTTTCTCTAGTATTTCGTGAGGAACTTTAGACTTCCAAGTATTCCATAGATTATCAGGGTTATCGGAGTACTTCAAATCAAAATCTATTCCTTCCAAGCCGCCCGACACAGCGCCAGTGCAAATGCCTATCTCTTCAAATTCAAAATCATCTACCTCTTTATTAATAGGTGACCCCCAATTCTTTCTAATAGGTATTTTACCACCTTTTTGTAGTGGTACAGGGTTTAACCCCGCTTTTACATATCTCTTTGCTGTGTCTATTCCCATTAGTTTATATAGAGCTTATTTACTTTCAAAAAAGGTAGTAGTGTGTTCTTCTTAAACCTCTCAATTAGGTCATTTGGTACAGGTTTAAAAACTTGTAGGAAATCATCGGACTCTATCTCTTCAAGTCTACGTTTTAAAAGTAGTATCTCTAGCTTTTGCTTTGCCTCTGCTTTAACCCGTTTTCTATTTACCCCTTTCAAGTACTTGACCCAATCTTCAAGGGAGCTAAACCCCTCTATATCAGTTGCACCTCTTGTGAGGTTGCGTAGTATAGCCTCTCTACACTCTTCATATAAATACCTGAAGTCCTCGTATATAGGGTCATCCATCTCTCTGTAACCATTGAGCCTCCAAAGTGCATTTGTAACTGACGCATGTGATTTTTGTTTTGCTGCGTCGGCTATCTCTTGATAACTAAACTTAGATTTGTTCAGCCCTTTGTTGTACCTATAAGACTCTCTAGCTAATGAGTAGAATACCATTCTACCTGTTATGTACTCTTGCTTTCTGTTTCTCCTTGATAAATCTAATCCTGAAACTTCGCAGCATACACTAAATATCTTCTTTAATCTTATTACATTTGCCATATTCCTCTATTAGTGTTTGTGTATACAAGAAATTAGAGTGTCCCGGGCTTCCATCCTTCCAATATTCAGGGTAAAGTCTCTCTCCTTCGCTGTCAGTAGTATAAAAGTATTCGAACCCCTTTGGTGCACCTTTGACCGCAATCAATTTGTTATCCTCTTTACACCATACATTAACTAACGTCCTCTTCCAGTTCCTAACTTTCTTGTCATTCTTATTGTACCAATCATTACTCCCGTACCAATCACAGAAAACCTTACCACTTACTATATAACCTTTGGTAAGAGCATAATCTGAGACTTCTTGTGGTGTTGGGGGTACGAATGTATCATCTTCAAAATCCTCTTTGGTAAACATCTTTTGAAAAACTGTTAGTAGTTCTCCCTCAGACTGTTTCCCTTCGTCTTTTGCTTTCCTTATGTTCCCTTTGGATTTTGCTAAGGATTTAAAGTGGTCTCTCACAACAAAGGTGTCGTATGCCTTACCTTCAATCCTATATATGTAATTACTCTGCTCGAGTGCAATTAATCCGCCCTCTATTTCATGAGGCGTCAGTCCATCGTCTTCAAATCTTTTTAAACTAACTTTTACTACGCCCAACGTTGTGATACTCGGTTGTGTGCAAAAAAAGACATAAAAAAATCTGGAATAAAGGGGGAGGCTGTTAAACTCTGCGTCCCCCCATAACTTGCCTACCTTAACCATTGTTTAAAATGGTAAATCGTCGTGTGCTTCCTCCTTCTTTTCTACAGTCTCAAACTTAGTTTTACCTGTTGGTTTAGCTTCCGCTTTGGTCGCCCCGTAGTTTTCGTCTATAAAACTCTGTAGGGTATCATATATAAAGTCATCTTGTGCAGAGAAGTCCCACTTAACGGTCTTTCCCCTAGTCTTTTTAATCCCCTCAGGTAATTCATCGAAGGCTACAGAGTACTCTATCTTAACATCATCTTGGTACATCTTAACACCCATTCTAGGTTTACCGTTGTCGTCTACTAAACTCCAAGTACCAAAGGTCACCTCCTTAGTTATATCTAGGTTACCTACTCTTCTAACAAAATCCTTTGAGAACCTAGAGGATACGTCACCTATAGAGATAACAAACCTCTCGTCAACATCTACAAATTCTAAGTCTACCATTTGTCCCCAATCTGTCTCTCGAATTTTTACGTCCTCTAACATGCCTGAAATGTCCCATATTACGTAGTAGAACACCTCTTTACCTTCGTTCTTACCCTTCATCTTCTTTCGGGTTTTGATTAGGTCTGGCTCAAGCCCCATTGCCTCTACCTTCTTTTCTAATTCTTCTCTGTTATTATACTCTAAGACCATGTCGTTAGCGTAAATGCTTAAAAATGTTTTAGAGGTTCCCCCTCCTTTTGTGTTAAATGCCATTAGATTTGTTTTTTATTGTTATTATAAAGTATTATTCTGCTTTCGTAGAAGTGGTAGTTTACCATCAACTCCTCTTTCTCTACCTTGAGTATCCTTCTTTTTTTCTTATAGAGATTTTTGTACTTCTCATATCTGAGCTCAATGCTACCTGTTTTCTCAAGTATATCCTTGTTGGATAAATCGGTGTTTTTGGAGATTAAATCTTTTTGTATCTTGTACTTATTCCAATTCTGCGTGGATTTTTTAATCCAATGATTCTTCTGCTTGTCTATCTTCTCAATTTCCCTTGTGATTTTAAGGAGTTTGTCTTTATCTTTGTGAGACATAACTTGTGTCAAAGTCTTGGAGAACCCGTTGGATAAAACTCTTTCGGTTATAAGGGGGTCTACAGGTTCGTAATACCCGTCATACCTTGTATCTTCCCAAAAGTACGTATGGTCTTTCTTACTTATTTTGAAGCCTTTGTACATAACTGCCTCTTCGTCTCCAAAGCTATGGTGCTTATGTGGGAGCTCTCTACAGGCTATTCTAAAGATTTGTTCTAGTGTTTCTTGCATCTGTACAAACTTACGAAAAGAAATTCTAGTACACAAGTTTTTAACTAAAAATATTTGATGCGGGTGTTATACAGTGTAAAGATGATAGTGTTACTATTAGTTTGTTAATGTTATTCGGTGTTAGCACACATTACAATGAACTACACCGTGTAAATCATCAATTAGTACATCACCGCATTTAGTGCAGCATAATTGGTCATAGCCAAAGTCATACTCTCTTCTCATTTCTTCTCTTGTCTGCACCTTACCACATTCGCACAAGTAACGTGTGCTAACAACAGGTATAGTGCATTGTTCTTTCTTTTTTGTTGTCATTATTTCTAATTTTTAAGTTATTTAATATTTATTAATCTCGGTGTTCAACGCACCATACCCAACACGTTAGAGTTAATATAAAAAGGGGTGCAGTCAAACTAACCGTTATTCCTTTCGGGTCAAGCCGAAGCCCCCACGGTAGGAACATTTCACAGGCTTTGGACACCTTCAATTTTACTATCCGAAATGCTGTTTGTAAACCCACTAATTTCTGCATTTAATCCCCTTTTTAAACTAACAATAACAATGTATAAAACCCATAGAAAAAACGGGTCTTATACCCTGAATGTTAGCAACAATTAAAAACTATTTATCGTATTTTTTACGAGTAGTTTTACACCCCAAGCTATAACCATCATTAAACGCATTTCGCTCTCTAGTCGTTTTTAACAGTTCACGTTGTTGGCTAACACCAGGTATATTTAAAATTTTTAACTGCTGTTGTGTATATTCTTCCATTGCTTCAAGTATTGCAGGATAAAACATCGTTACATTTTCATCGAATGGTATCTCAGGACATCCGTACTCTGTTAAAATTTCTTCTTTAGTTTTCATATTAGTTCATTTAATTCGTTAAAAATTCAAAACATACCTACGGACGTTAGGCAAACATATACAGCTACTTAATGTTTGTAAAAAAACTTATAGCATCATCCAAAGTTTCATTCTCTTTTAATTCTTTTACTATTTCCTCCGCTGTAAACGATTTGCCAACACCAAATAAAATTAATAAAGCCTTGTCTATTTCATCAATCTCAGTATTAAGTTGTTCTCTCTTTGCTACCGTTTTAGGTAAATTATGTTTTGCTAGGCTACCTAATAAACTTTCTTTAGCCCATTTCTTATTTTCTAATGTTGTTTTTAAATCCATCTTTACTAATCTTATTTTAATTCGTTCTAAACAATTAAAGGCTTTGTTAGCTTTTGGTATTCTTTAAAAAGTTTATCTAAACTAGTATAGCCTGTGTCTTTGTACCAATAAATAGAGCCTACTGTTTGCTTTCTTACTTTCTTTTCTACAAAATAAGCAAAGTTTTCGTTGTACTTATCCTTTAACTGTAGAGAACAATGCGTATAATTAATAGCTTCTATTAGTGTTTCTAAAGTGGCTAATGCATAACTCACATCATCCGTGTTATCTACACAATTTCCATCATTAACTCTGCAATCTGCTATATCTTGTTTAAGTAATTTAATTATTTCATCCATTTTTATTATCTTTTAGTTATTTCTACGCTAAAAATCAATTCATAGCACCTGAACGTTATGATGCAATTAAAAAGCACATAACAACGTATAACAAAAATACGCTCACTTAGTTAGTGCTTTCACTTGCTCTTTGCCTACAATATTCTTCAATATCCATATAGTACATTTGCCAAGCATAGTTGTTCCATCTGTGGTTTGCTTTCTCAGCCATTTTTAACCACCATTTTCTGTTTATCATATCGTTCGCTTTAAATTTGTTATACAATCCGTTGTAGTGCATTAAAAACAACTAAGTCCATCGTTCGTGTTCCTCGCACCACGTTTGGCTAAATGGCATTTTACAAGGGCATTTAAACTTATTTGTTTTTAACGTATCCTTCGGCACAACAACAACAACAACAACAACGGGTATGGTTAATGCTTCGTGCAGTTGTTCAATCAAGTAATCAAACCCATTTTCACCTATTACTAAATCACCACCATGCACACCTTGGTAAGAGTATTTTTTAAATAACTCTTCCGCTTTCTTTTCAAATTGTTCTTTATTCATAATTTCGTTTTATTAATCCGCAGCTAACCATACCCAAACTGAGTTAGCCACAATTAAGATAATACCTTATATAAATCTTTTGGGTAAGTATAATCTTCTATGCTTTCTTTTACTATATTTTTTAAAATGGTTATTGCTTCACCTAATGTTTCGGCTTTAATTGTAATTGTAATATTAGAGGTCATAAAGTTCTCAAAAATATATTCTTCCATAATTAAAAGTGCCTAACAATGGCTAAAGTTAATAGCCTAACTAGGTCTTGTTATAAATTTTATGGTTAGTATTAAAGACTACTAACCTTAGCCTAAACGTTAACTACAATTAAAATTAAAAAAGGTCATCGTTATTTAACAAGCCTTTTATTTGCTTACTTCGTTGTTCCTTACCTTCTTTTATACCTTGTTCAATTCCCTCTTCATATATCGCCTTTACTACATCTTCCATAGTATCAGTCTTGTATATATTCATATGGCATTGTGTTGCATTACACCAATATTTAAAAGGCTTTAACTTACTGCTATCCTTTATTATTCCTATTTTTTCTAATTGTTTTGTTGTCATAATTTCGTTTTATTAAATCGCACTAACCATACCCAAACTGAGTTATCCACAATATTGTTTTTACTAATGCCTAAGTCCGCATTTTCCACATCTTAAAACACTTTTATTATCAACCTTAGTGGGCATTTCTATCTCACATCCAAAACAATACAGTTCACGCTGTTGGATAACAACGGGTATGGTTAGTGCTTTAATCCGTTTTTTTAATTTAACTAATTGCTTCTTTGTTTTTCCTCCTTTAAAGTGGTTTAAGTTGTAGAAGTCAATCGCTTCTCCTATTAAATCTGTTTCTTCTTTTGTCATTTTTATTAAATTTAGTGTTATTAAATCACACTAACCATACCCAAACTGAGTTATGTGGCATTTGCTAACCACTTATAAAACCACTTACCTATCAAACTTTTATCAGGGTCTAAGAAGTAATATTTATAGTTCATACCACCAAATTGTATTAATCTAAACAGTACTATTATTAATGATAGGGGCACAATTATTAAGCAGCTTAAACGCCACATAACAACGTGTAAAGAAAATTTACGTCTGTTGTACATAATTTTCGCTACAAAATAAGTAACCACAACCATTAACAAGCACCATACTATTGATAGTGACAACCATCCATATTCATAATTATCTAAAAATTCTTCCATAATTCCGTAACTTTACTTCTTATAACAATCTTTTATTATCTCTCTGAGCCTGTCTGCTTCCATCTTCCTTAACCCAAGCCTAGCCATTGATTCTCTAGCAGTATGCCAATTTCTTTTAGCTGTACGCCTCTTTCTAAACTTGTACCAAGGTAGGGCTTCGTACTCTCTTTTATACTCAATTACTAAGTCTAAGAAATCTATTCGCTTTTCCATAATCTTATGTTTTAATTGTTGTGTTATCAAGCACTAGGGTCAAGAATCTGAATAGAAATCTCGTCAAGCATCTCTATCCTAGTGTCCTCTGGGTACCCATTTAAGGCCTGTACGCAGGTGCTTACAAAATCCCGCCTATCTTTTTTGCGTATGTCCTTGTTAGACTCTTTAATAGTCTGTAGGACGCTCTTTGATATATTTGATATTAGTTTTTTCATGCTCAATATTAAGTGATTAAAAATCTATTAGGGTGACACATAATCTTTTGACCTGTATCACTTATTAACTGTAATCTATCTACATTTTCTTTAGTTACATCGTACTCTACATAAATTTGCCCCATAGACCAAATTTCTCGTAGCATAGTAACCTCATAATGCTTATTTTTCGTTAATGTTTTACTAGGGTTAATACATTTTGCTAAAATTCCCATTTCGTTTGTTTTTTAATTACACAATTCTATCTCTTTTTTTAGTATGTAGTAGAAACATTCTTTCGAACGGCAGTCAACTAGTTTTAACCTGTACTTACCAGAGATACTAGATATATGCTCCACAACAAAAGTGTGGTTTCTTACACAAACAACTTGTCCACTGGTATATAGCTGTGGTATTACCTGTACTGGGTCTTTTGGTCTACGCTCTGAGTTGCATCCCACTGCCACTAATACTAAAAATATTATTCTTATAAGCACTATTCTAGGTCTTATCATCACTTATCTTTTTTATACCTTGTTTTACCACTTAGTTTTAACCCCACATGAGGATTGTATTTTGAGTTCCAAAATTTCTTTGGCATATTTGATTTCTTCTTTTTTTTGTTTGGCATCACCTTAAAATTTAGTTAGTAAATATCTCAGTCCAAACCTTCCACTGTACCTGTGTCCCGGGATAGTTAACTCACGCCTTTCGTCCTCAGGTAAGTCCGATGCGTAGTCTAGCGTTGTACTGATAGTGAGGACAACCCTTTTTGAGACATGGTAATTAACCTGTGCTATACCCCTGTAGAAAGCTGTAGCTAAACTGCCGTCAACATCTCTATGAATCATTCCGCCTCCTAGCCCTATACTTGCGTCCCATCTTTCGTAGGATAGTGCTGTAACTTGTAATTGTACTGCCCAATCCATGTAGTCCCGTACTATTGCGCTAGTTTCATTGCCCTTATTGGTGTAAATAGTCTGTAGGGCTACCGATATATCTACGGGTATTCCTTTATATCCTATAAGGCCTGTTCCGCCTATTGTAAACACGGAGTTGAACCCCTCTTTGTCTAAAGACCCACCGGGGTCTATCTCAAATTGAGCGTAAAGATACTCTTTTTGTTTTTCAAATCCAAAATGTGATTGTCCTATGGAGTCTACTACACTTAGTAATATTGTGATAAGGATTACTACTCCCCAAAATCCCTGTCGGTTATTACCGCCTATTGTTTCTTTGCTTGTCATGATATTAAAGTTTTATTTGTTTTAGGTATTTTAGCACCCTCTTTCTTATTAGCAATCCTGTTTCATCCAAAGGATACATATAGGCAATTTGCTAATAAGAGTAGGGTCACGTAGTTAATGTGTTGTTACACCAAATAATCCATATTTATCCCAATCTGTCAATATCCACACTTTTACCATGCAATACCTCTGTAAAAAGGGTACGATTAACTCCTTAGAAGATGCATACTATCAATGCGACTTTCTAACTACTTGCTGAGAAACTATAATAAGTACCACGGTTTCAACGTATAGAGTCTTTGTTAACAAGATTATCTATCATGGTTCTTTTTTATACAATCGTTTATTATAGTCCAAGTCCTCACGGATACTCGCTCATTTGTGTTGGTTGAAAATTCCAGTAGTCAACTCTAATCTTCCTTTCTCAAGGGAACAACACATCTAGGATTACGCCTAGTATCTTTATGTGAACATGAGTGGGTTGATTACCAGAACATGAAGCACAAAGGTTCAATGTTTAGCCTTTTATTAGGGTTTAAGGGAATAAATATATAAAGTATCAATTACTTGATTTACTAATATAATTTCTATCGTAGGTATAATAAGCTCTTTTGATTTTATTTCTTTTGGGCTTTCAGAAAATTTAGCAATAGAAATTACTGTGATAATAACCAAAAAAAGAATAAACATTGGCAGACAGCCATCATTGCTATCATATGCTGTTTCATGTTTCATAATATTAAAATTTTATTAGAAATAGTTTTCCTGTGGGCCTCCCCCATATTTTTAAACAGCTGTCATATATAAGACCCTCTCCGTGCCCCATCATAAGGTTACCGCTGTGGTTGACGAACGTTGGTTTGAACTTACTTACGTATCGTTCACCTTTAGTATTATAGTACTTAATACCTAGTATGAAACCTCGTTCTCTCGCTTCAGATAATATATTGTTTTCATCCATCTTTCTTATCTTATTAAAATTCTATTAGGTACGGCCCTTTTCCTCCACATACTACAAATCTGCTTGGAAGCCACCAAAGTCTATCCACCTCGGATAGCTTAACAGCCCTTAAATTTGACCTTGCTCCGATAATAGTATATATATTCCCCGACTTCAGGGGCCTACCCCTTGTGCCTCCGTGTTCTGAGGCATCTACACACCTTACCCTCTGTCCTACCTTAAACATCGTTAAGGTCTATTAGGTACGG
>TARA_R110002167_G_scaffold3623_4_pt1 | contig 74795 bp, 53 predicted proteins | sample TARA_R110002167 | Tara Oceans TARA_R110002167 (sample SAMEA4398238) | marine metagenome | biome: Polar Biome; feature: [MES] marine water layer (ENVO:01000295) within the mesopelagic zone...; material: water (ENVO:00002006), including particulate matter (ENVO:01000060) such as......
AACAGTCAGTGGTTTCTATCCGGTTTGGGATTGTAGAAGCTTGTTTACCCTCGCAAGAGGGTAAACAAGCGATCATCAGATTACGCAGTCTTATTATCAATCAACTGCGAAGTCTTGCCATTAATCGCGATCTGGCGTGGCTTCATTGCCTCGGGCAGTTCGCGCTCGAGATCGATGTTGAGCAACCCATTCTCAAGGCTAGCGCCAGTCACTTTGACATGGTCGGCGAGCTGGAACACGCGTTCGAAATCGCGCCCTGCGATGCCTTGGTGCAGGAAGTTACGCTCTTTACCGTCGTCGGCTTTCTTGCCTTTGACCGTAAGGGTGCGTTGCTCGGATTGAATCTGCAGTTCATCGTCCACAAAACCGGCAATGGCCATGGTAATGCGGTACTTATCTTTACTAAGCAGCTCAATATTATAAGGGGGGTAACTAGGTTGGCTTTGCTCGCGCTGCGTGACGGAGTCGAGCAGGGAGGTAAGGTGATCGAAGCCAATAGTTGAACGGTATAGGGGTGCGAAATCAAAATTTCTCATGATGTATATCCTCGTAAGCAATATATAGGTTAGTTGTTAAGCCCATCCGAAGATCGAGCTCTACGGCGAATCTCCCAGGAGCATCTGCCGTTGAATTAAAGATAGGGTCGGGCGAATGGATTTCAAGAGCGCAATATCAAAAAATTTACAATTCTGGATATAGACACTGTAGGAGCCTGCCCTGCAGGCGATAGCCAAAATCACCCACAAAACTAAATCAACCGACCCCAATCGCTTGCAGGGCAAACTACTACAGTCATTTGTTTCTATCTAATTTGAGGCATTCGCACACAAGAAAAAAGGTGATCTATATTCATCCTATACCAAGGAGGGAAGAGGATGAGATTAAAACCCAATGCAAAAGCACTAAGAAAGGGCCGATATAGCGAACATGGAAGAATCTACCTAGTAACGATTGTATGTGCTGAGAGAGCGAGAATATTTGAACATTATGGGTGTGCTCGAATTGTCGTGAGGACAATGAAAACAATGGAGGAGAATGCGCGGACCCTATGTTTCGTTGTCATGCCGGATCATGTCCATTGGCTGATGCAGCTAGAAGGCGTATCAACACTTTCTTCAAACGTGCAGCAACTAAAATCTTGCGTGACTAAGCAAATTCGCAAACGGAGTTTGTTTAGAGGATCGGTTTGGAGGCGAGGGTTTCACGATAGAGCCGTAAGGAAAGAATCTGATCTAAGAGAAGTTGCACGCTACATAGTGCTAAACCCACTAAGAGCGGGTTTAGTAGAAAAGCTAGGTGATTACCCCCATTGGGATGCGATCTGGTTGTGATAGGGGTATCGAGCCATGTCCAATCGCTTGTAGGAGCCTGCCCTGCAGGCGATTGCTCCAAACCTTCCTCGGATTTGTGTCAATCGCCCCCTATCGCTTGCAGGGCAAGCTCCTACAGCAAAGATCTAGATCACCAGCAAATCCATGAATTCATGCACCGGCGTTGCCTCTAATGCCTTCTGGTCTTTGCACAGCGCGAAGATCTTTTCGACTCTGGAGGCCGGGAAGCGGGTTGCTAGGTTGCTTCTGAACTTGCGCTCTAGCAGGGGGATCCCTTCTTCTCTGCGACGGCGGTGGCCCACCGGGTATTCCACTTCTATTTTTTGTGTAGAGCTGCCGTCTTTGAAGAAGACTTGCAGGGCATTGGCGATGGAGCGCTTGTCTGCCTCTAGGTATTCCTTGGTGTAGCGGGGCTCTTCGATGATCTCCATCTTGTTGCGTAGCTCGTCGATAATGGGGTGAGCCTTGTGGAAGTCGTCTTCGTAGTTCTCTGCTATTAGGTCGCCGAAGGCCAGGGGCACGGCAGTCATGTATTGCAGGCAGTGGTCGCGGTCGGCGGGGTTGTTCAGCGGGCCGCTCTTGCTGATGATGCGAATGGCGGACTCGTGGGTGTGGATCACGATGCGCTCGATGTCGTCTAGGCGGTCTTTGACTAGTGGGTGCAGGAGTACTGCCGCCTCTGCTGCGGTTTGGGAGTGGAACTCAGCAGGGAAGGAGATCTTAAAGAGGATCTGCTCCATCACATAGCTGCCATAGCCCTGGGTGAACTTGAACTTATTGCCCTTGAACTGCACGTCGTAGAAGCCCCACTTCGGTGCGCTTAATACGCTTGGGTAGCCGATCTCGCCGCGCATGGTGAGGTCAGCAAGGCGTACTGCGCGCGATGTCGCGTCACCTGCGGCCCAAGACTTACGCGGGCCGGCATTAGGGGAGTGGCGATAGGTGCGCAGGCTAGAGCCGTCCAGCCAGGCTTGGGAGAGGGCGTCGATGATCTGAGATTCACTGCCCCCCAACATCTTCGTCACCACTGCCGTGGACGCCACGCGGACCAACAGTACGTGGCAAAGGCCCACGCGATTAAAGCTGTTCTCCAGTGCCAGCACGCCCTGAATCTCATGGGCCTTAATCATGGCCGTGAGCACGTGTTTCATTAGCAGGGGCGCCTTGCCTGCCGCGACGTTCTTCTGGGACAGATAGTCCGCCACGGCCAAGATGCCGCCTAAGTTGTCTGAAGGGTGGCCCCATTCTGCGGCCAACCAAGTGTCGTTATAGTCCAGCCAACGAATGATGCAGCCAATATCCCAGGCAGCCTTGACCGGGTCTAGACGGAACTGAGTGCCAGGCACGCGGGCGCCATGGGGAACAGTAGTGCCTTCCACTAACGGTCCAAGCAGCTTAGTACATTCCGGGAAGCGCAAGGCGAGCAGGCCGCAGCCGAGGGTGTCCATCAAACAATTGCGTGCCGTGTCGTAGGCCTCGCTGGAATGAATCTCGTAATCGGTGACGTATTTGGCGATGTCGACTAGCTCTTGATCCGGGGCTGGTCTTTCGTTGAATTCCACAGTGGCTGACATGCTGACTCTCTCGGTGTTGAAGTGAAGGGCTAATAGTAGCCGAAATGGCGCGGTAAAAAAATTTACTACTTTAATGGCAGCATCTAAAAAGCTGAACTACGTTTAAAGACGAACACAAGGAATGTGTGTGCGCAGCCTGAGAAGGAACTTGGGCGGGGTCATGGTCCGGGCGTGCTTCCCTTAACCCCATGACTCACCGGGGGCAGCGCGGCTGCCCCCGACCTTTTTAATGACCATGCATTGCAAAGACACTACCCTGTAGGAGCCAGCCCTGCTGGCGATTGGTTTAATTCTTCCGCAAATCTCAATCAATCCACCCAAATCGCCAGCAGGGCTGGCTCCTACAGGGCAGGCTCCCACAGGGCTGGCTCCTACAGGGCAATCATCTGTTTTCTATATCCACCCATTCCGCCGTTGCCGGCCCGGTATAATCCGCGCTCGGGCGGATGATGCGGTTGTTCGCGCGCTGCTCCTTTACATGGGCCGCCCAGCCCGTGACTCGGCTCATCACGAAGATCGGCGTGAACAACTTGGTGGGGATGTCCATGAAGTGATAGGCCGAGGCATGGAAGAAGTCCGCATTACAGAAAAGTTTCTTCTCGCGCCACATCACCTCTTCGCAGCGCACCGATACCGGGTAGAGCTCCGTGTCGCCCACCTGTTTCGCCAGCTTCTCCGACCACTGCTTGATGATGACATTGCGTGGGTCGGACTCCGCGTAGATCGCATGGCCAAAGCCCATGATCTTCTCTTTGCGCGCCAGCATGCCCATGATCTCGCGCTCCGCCTCGTCTGCGCTATGCCACTGCGCGATCATATCCATCGCCGCCTCGTTGGCGCCGCCATGGAGTGGGCCGCGCAGGGAACCAATAGCCGCCGTCACACAGGAGTGCATGTCAGAAAGGGTAGAGGCACAGACGCGCGCCGTGAAGGTGGATGCGTTGAACTCGTGCTCCGCATAGAGGATCAAGGACACGTTCATCACCTTCGTAAACAGCTCCGTCGGCATCTCGTCACTGAGCATGTGCAGGAAGTGCGCGCCGATAGAATCGTCCTGAATCGCCGTGTCGATGCGTACGCCGTCGTGAGACCAGCGGTACCAATAGCAGATGATCGAGGGCAGGGTGGCTAACAAGCGGTCGATCGCATCGTCCTGCTCATCGAAGCTCTTCTCTGTTTCTAGATTGCCCAGCATAGAGCAGCCCGTGCGCATCACATCCATAGGGTGGGCGTCGGCGGGAATGCGCTCTAACACTTCTTTTAGTGCTTTAGGAAGCTCGCGTAATGATTTGATTTTATTGGTATAGACATCCAGTTCAAGCTGCGTTGGCAGGTGGCCGCGAAGCAGCAGAAACGCTACCTCTTCGAACTGGGCTTTCTCCGCCAATACGCTGATGTCGTAGCCCCGATAGGTGAGGCCAGAGCCCGTTTTGCCCACGGTGCAAAGAGCGGTTTCGCCAGCGACCTGGCCGCGAAGGCCGGCGCCTGAGAGAGGTTTTGTTGCCATGGTGGATTCCTATTTGTTTGGTGGTTATGTAGGAGCCAGCCCTGCTGGCGATTGGTTTGAATTTGCTGTGGTTCTGAGTCAATCGCACCTAATCGCCTGCAGGGCAGGCTCCTACACCCTTAATATAATTCGGCGCTTGCCGTGATTGCGACCAGCCTCCCGAACGCAGAGGCAAGGTTTCGAAATCGTGGTGTTAAATGGATCGCCGGTTTTAATCCTTCGTAAACAATTTATCCAGCTTCTCTTCATAGGCATGGTAACCCAGTACCTCATAAAGCTCCGCGCGGGTTTGCATCAGCTTCACTACCGAGCCCTGATCGCCATCTTGCATAATGCCTTCGTACACAGTCTCCGCGGCCTTGCTCATCGCCCGGAATGCACTAAGCGGGTAGAGCACCATATTCACCCCAGCCGCGGCTAGGTTGGTCTTGTTAAACAGTGGCGTAGCCCCGAACTCCGTGATGTTCGCCAAGATAGGCACATGCACCGCCGCACTAAACTGGCGGTACTGCTCCAGATCCGTAATCGCCTCTGGGAAGATCGCGTCCGCGCCTGCCTCAACGCAGGCAATCGCACGCTCGATAGCAGACTCTATGCCTTCCACCGCAATCGCGTCGGTACGCGCCATGATCACGAAGTCGTGATCGATCTTCGCATCCACCGCCGCCTTGATGCGGTCTACCATCTCGCCCTTGCTCACAATAGCCTTATTAGGACGATGCCCGCAGCGCTTCTGCGCCACCTGGTCTTCCAAATGCACCGCCGCCGCGCCTGCCTTCTCCATCGCCTTGATAGTGCGAGCGATATTAAACGCACCGCCCCAACCAGTGTCGATGTCCACCAGTAGCGGCAGGTCCGTGGCACTAGTGATGCGGTCTACATCCGTAATCACGTCGCTAAGACTCGTCATACCCAGATCCGGCAGGCCATAGGAGGCATTGGCCACCCCAGCCCCAGAGAGATACAGCGCCTGATGCCCAGCGCGCTGCGCCAGCATGGCAGAGTAGGCGTTAATGGCGCCGACGATTTGAAGAGGAGAATTGGCTTGCAGAGCCCGATGAAAACGGGCGCCTGCGCTAAGAGGGAGAGGCATGCTGATTTCCTTATGAATGCACGAGAAAACAGCCAGCAAGTTAAAGGAAAGCGGGGGAAATGTAAATTAAAGGGGTGTTGCGTAGCTAATAAAAATCGACTGTAGGAGCCAGCCCTGCTGGCGATTGGGTTAAATTTTCCACAGATCATTATCAATCAAACCCAATCGCCAGCAGGGCTGGCTCCTACAATCAGACGTATCGATAGGCTGCAGTATCAAACCCTACGAACCGACTCCCCACGCCCAATCCCATAATAGGTAAGGCCCTTGGCCGCCACTCGCGCTGGCTCATACAGATTGCGGCCATCGAAGATCACCTTATCCGCCAACTGCGCCACCAAATGGTCGAAATCAGCGGCCCGGAAATGCTGCCACTCCGTGCAAATTATCAAGGCATCGGCCCCGATAAGCGCGGCATCTCGCGTGCCAACCAAGCGCAAGTCGTCACGATGCCCGTAAATTCGTTCCACCTCGTCCATGGCTTCTGGGTCGTAGGCTTGTACTACGGCACCTGCTGCCCAAAGCGCTTCTATGATGACGCGGCTTGGCGCCTCTCGCATATCGTCAGTTTTAGGCTTGAAGGACATGCCCCACATAGCGAAGGTCTTGCCACGGAATGCGCCCTTATAGTGGGTAGATATCAACTCTACTAAGCGAGACTTCTGCGCTAGATTTACCGCTTCCACGGCGTTCAGTATCTGCATCTCTTTACCCAGCTGCGTCGCTGTTTGGCTGAGTGCGCGCACGTCTTTGGGAAAACATGAACCGCCGTAGCCGATGCCGGGGTAGATGAATTGGTAGCCGATACGAGTATCGGAACCAATGCCATGTCGTACTTGTTCTATGTCCACCCCTAAGAATTCAGCTAAATTGCTGATCTCATTCATGAAACTTATTTTGGTAGCGAGCATCGCGTTGGCTGCATACTTAGTGAGCTCAGCGGCGCGCACATCCATGAATATCATGCGCTCTGTCTTCCAATTAAAAGGTTCATATAGCTCTTGCATGAGCGTGCGCACGGTGTCGGAATTTGTGCCTACTATAAAGCGGTCTGGTTTCATAAAATCTGCGACGGCCGTGCCTTCCTTCAGAAACTCCGGGTTCGAGGCCACGTCGAAGCTTATATCCACGCCACGCTTGTCTAGCTCTTTCTGCACGGCGAGCCGAATCTTGTCGGCTGTGCCGACCGGTACCGTAGATTTTGTAATGATGACCTTGTAGCCATTCATTTCCCTGCCAATCTCTTCTGCTACCGCCAATACATACTGCAAATCTGCGGATCCGTCTTCATCTGGCGGTGTACCAACCGCAATAAACAATAGGTCCGCATATTCAATAGCTTCAGTAGGACTAGAAGAGAAGAGCAGGTTGCCCGACCTGCTGGTGCTCTCCACAATGCCATCTAAACCCGATTCATATATTGGGAGGATGCCGGCGTTTAGAGACTGTATCTTCTTCACATCGGTATCTACACACATGGCATGGTGGCCTACACTCGCAAAACACGCGCTACTCACTAGCCCAACATAGCCGGCACCAAAGACGGAAAGCTTCATACTTATTCCTCAGATTCAATAGATTATCTGGGGAAACGAGTTTATTGCGGAGTTGTTACGTAGTTATTGCGAGGCCGTGACATTTGAGTGACATACCTATTTTGGCTAGCTTGGGCTTATGAGCCGACCTAAAACAGCCCTCCAGGTCAATTGCTTAAATAATTTTTTAAAACCCCCCTTTTGGTGGTGGCAGATGTCACCTTTAGGTTGTATCATTCGGTCATAATCTTAGCTGTATCATAAGCTTAAATAACAAAGCGCAGTAAGCGCATAAACAAGAAGTCACAACAAAATGACAGCAATACCTTCGCCCTGTAAGGGCATTGTGCTGGCCGGTGGTAGCGGCACACGCTTGTATCCCATTACTAAGGGTATTTCCAAGCAACTTCTCCCCATCTATGACAAACCCATGATCTATTACCCAATGTCTGTACTGATGCTGGCGGGTATTCGTGACATCCTGATTATCAGCACGCCGGAAGACATCGATGGGTATCGCCGCTTGTTAGGCGACGGCTCTCAATATGGCGTCAAACTTACTTATGCCATTCAGCCAAGCCCAGATGGTTTAGCGCAGGCTTTCCTAATTGGCGAAGAGTTCATCGGTAAAAGCCGAGTGTGCCTAGTGTTGGGTGACAACGTCTTCTATGGGCAGGGATTCACAGAAAAATTGGTGGAGGCTGCGACAAAAGAGAGTGGCGCAACAGTATTCGGCTACCAAGTAAAAGACCCGGAGCGATTTGGCGTGGTGGAATTCGATAAGAATAGACGTGCAATCTCTATAGAGGAGAAACCAGTGAAGCCTAAATCTAATTTCGCTATAACGGGATTGTATTTCTACGACAACGATGTGGTGGAGATTGCCAAGCAAGTTAAACCGTCTGCGCGTGGAGAGCTTGAGATCACCACAGTAAATCAAGCATATATGGAACGGGGCGATTTGAATGTAGAGGTGTTAGGCCGAGGCTTCGCCTGGCTAGATACAGGCACTCACGAAAGCCTGCTAGAAGCTAGCATGTTCGTGCAAACCGTAGAGCACCGCCAAGGCCTGAAGATCGCTTGCCTAGAAGAGATAGCCTGGCGCAAAGGCTGGCTGAGCGATGAAGAGTTACTACAAAGGGCGAGTCCGCTAGCCAAAAACGGCTACGGCCAATATATGCAGAGCCTGGTAACGAACCTGTAGGAGCGCGCGCCCTCGTAAGGGGGGGCTTGCCCGCGAATAGTCACAATACGGCACCGGCGTCATTCGCGGGCAAGCTCCCCTTACGATGGCGCGCGCTCCTAGAAAAGCTATAAAAGGTTATTAAAAACATTTTCTACAAAGCTTTATACACACAAATATCCCGTGTTATAAGGTGTTCATCAGTTGAACAAAATTGAGTTGTTATGATCAGCGAAGACACCAACTACTACATTTTGCATAAGCTTGGCTCTCAGCCGCAGATCACACAGCGTGAGCTGGCTAAAGAGCTAGGTATCAGCCTTGGTAAAGCAAACTATTGCCTTCAGGCCTTAATAGCAAAGGGCATGGTTAAGGCCCGCAACTTCAATAACAGCGAAAACAAGAAACGCTATCTCTACGTGCTAACCCCCTCAGGTCTCGAAAATAAAGCCGTTCTCACTAAACGTTTCCTTAAGCGCAAGCTGAATGAGTATGAAGCGCTGAGGCAAGAGATAGAGTCGTTACAGCATGATATAGAGACAACGGAAGCGGGAGCACCTGAATGTTAGATTCTCCCAAGTGGTATCTATTGCAATGCAAGGCGCAGCAACAGGCCAGGGCCGAGTGGCATTTGGCTGAACAAGACTTGGAATGCTACAGCCCCGTCTATCCTAAAAAACGCATTACAAAAGGCAAGGTAGAAATCCGCAACGAGGTATTATTCCCCGGCTATGCGTTTATCAAATTGAACAGCCATAGCAATTGGGCGGCTGTGCGTTCCACCCGTGGCGTTAGCCGCATAGTGAGTTTTAATGGCGCACCACATCCAGTGCCAGATGAGTTGATCACGGCGCTTAAGCAGCGCACTGCTCAAGGCTCAACTCCGGCACCACTATTCAAACAAGGCGAACGAGTAACAATCACCGATGGTTGCTTCAAGCACATCGATGCGATTGTAAAAGGCGTTACCGCCGACGAAAGAATCATCGTGTTACTAACACTGCTACAAACAGAACAAACACTAAAAATGTCGCCTGCCCAATTGGCACGCGCAAGCTAAGGAAAAATAACCACTGCCTGTAGGAGCCTGCCCTGCAGGCGATCAGGTTTGATTAACAAAGCAATACCCAAGATGCTGCATAACGCCCAGGTAGGGCGGTAGCGTGTTAGCAGCACAATAAATCGCACTGTTTAGGTAGCAATACAATTGCCGCAGCAGCCCTAAATTCCCGATACAAACTTATAGAATTAAAAGGTTTGTCTGATTAATGAGAATTGATTTAAAAATGAAAAAAACTAAACTGTTTCCAGTTATGGCTAGTGTTGCATTCAGCCTTTTTATAACTGTTGCCCATATATCTCAAGGGTTTGCGCAAGGGGTAAGTTTAACTCCTGCCCAACAAGCTCAATTTAATTCGTTAAGTGAAGAAGAGCGCCAAGCAATACTACAACAGGCAGGTGGTGGAATTGGTGAGCGTCAGCAGCAAATTCCTGAAACGGTTAATGTGCGAGACATTAGTACACCAGTCGAGCCTGCGCCTAACGAGCAAGTAATAGAACAAGATGCCCAAGCTTTGCAAGAGGCTGACAGTATTGAAACAGATCAAGTACAACAGCGAACCGGCACGCCATTACGTCAGTTCGGATACGAACTATTTGGTGGTTCACCATCCACTTTCGCGCCAGCTACCAATATCCCCGTGCCAGCCAACTACATCATGGGGCCTGGTGATACCGTGGTCATCCAACTCTATGGGCAGCGCAACTTAACCCACGAGCTGGTGATTACTCGAGAAGGCATGCTTATGTTCCCTGAGATCGGCCCAGTAAACGTGGCCGGCTTAAGCTATCAAGAGCTGCGTGAACAAATTCAGAATATCGTTTCCAATCAACTAATTGGCCAGAACGCCTCTGTGACTATGGGCGCCTTGCGCTCAATCAACGTGTTTGTATTGGGCGAGGCAGTGCAGCCGGGGTCTTATACGGTTAGCTCTTTAAGCACTATGACTAACGCCTTATTTGCCAGCGGCGGGGTGACACGCGTCGGCTCACTACGCAAAGTGCGGCTGATGCGCACCGGCGAACTGGTTACCGAGCTCGATCTTTACGACCTACTGTTGCGTGGTGACACTAGTGGCGATGTACGCCTCTTGCCTGGCGATGTAATCTTCATCCCTACTATTGGTAAGACAGTAGGTATCGCTGGTGAGGTGCGCCGGCCAGCTATCTATGAATTAAATGACGAGACCAGCCCCGCCGAAATTCTCTCGCTTTCTGGTGGCTTAAACCCCACAGCATTCCCGAGTGCCTCACGTATTGAGCGAATTAACCAGAGCGGCCAACGCACCGTGGTGAATGTGGATCTCAGCCCGGGCAATGCTCCAGACCCCACGTTGATGGATGGCGATGTTATTCAGGTATTCTCGATTCTGGACCAGGTAGAAAGCATCGTGATGCTGGAAGGTCATGTGCAGCGTCCCGGAAGCTTCGAGTGGAGCCAAGGCATGCGAGTAAGTGATGTCATATCCTCTATTGGGGATATGTTGCCTAACCCAGACTTGGAGTACGCACTAATTGCACGTGAAACACAGCCGACTCGCCGCATCGAATTGCTCTATGTCAACTTAGGGCAAGCGATTGCTGCACCGGGTTCGGCTGTCGACCTGATCTTGCAGCCGCGCGATCAAGTCCTGACATTCGGTGCCAGCCAATCCCGGCAACAGCAAGTAGCCGGTTTGCTGAATCGTTTACGCGCGCAGGCGTCCTTTGAAAACCCACCGTTGATTGTGAGCATTGCCGGCAATGTGCGCTTTCCTGGAGATTACCCTCTAGTGCAAGGCATGAGCATGGACGATGTTATTCGCTTTGCCGGTGGCTTAGACGCAAATACAGATTTGGATTACCTATTACTGGAGCGTCGTATTGACCGGCGCGGCACAGTTGAAGTGCAAGCTAACCGATTAAACCCGGTGTCTTTGCTTACGGAGGTGTCGGTTTCTTTGCAAGAGCTAGACCGTGTGTACGTTTTCAACGTTAATCAGGCAAGAGAAGGCTTGTTAGCGGATACAATACAGCGTCTCCGGAATCAAACGGCATTCCGTCGGGCCCCCGAAGTAGTGAGTATTGCCGGCAATGTACGCTTTCCTGGAGATTACCCGCTACATCGCAATAACGATCTCGGTGATTTATTGCAGGCAAGTGGGGGGTTAAGTGAAGAGACCGATTTGGAATATGTGCTGTTGGAACGAGAGGTCAATGAGCAAGGCGACATTGAAGTATTAAAGGTGGACCTTGACCCAAGAACGCTAAGACCTCTCGCGCCTTTTCCGCTGCAAGAACGCGATAGATTGATTGTGTTCAGCGCCAATACACCTAGAGATGTATTACTTTCAAGCACATTAGATAAGTTACGCCAGCAAGCAGACACAAGAACACCAACGAGAATTATTAGCGTACTTGGCAGTGTGCGGTTTCCTGGCAATTATCCACTTCACCGTGAACTCGACGTATCTGACCTCATTCAAATTGCCGGAGGATTAACGGAAAGTGCTGAAACGCGTATGGCAGAGGTAACTCGCTATGATGCAGAGCCAGCGATAGGGCGAGAAGTTGGACATGTTTCAATCGATTTAACCTTAAGTAACGCCGTCTCCGGCCGTGCCACGCTTCTGCAGCCCTTTGATCAATTAGTTATAAGGCAAATGCCAAACTGGGCCGAGCTTGAGAACGTGACTATCAGTGGTGAAGTGAATGCCCCAGGCACTTATGCAATAGCTAAAGATGAAACTCTGTCGAGTTTGATTGCTCGGGCTGGAGGCTTAACTGCTTATGCCGACGCTCGTGCCGCAATTTTCCTGCGCGAAGAGTTGCGTCAAAATGAGCAGAATTTGCTAAACGAGTACAGCGAACGGCTACAGCGCGAAATTATCACACAACGATTACAACCAACGATCTCCGACAACGTTCAACAGCAACAAGACAACAGCCTGCTCACCGAATTGCTGGCCAATATCAGCCAGGTAAGTGCTGCGGGTAGGCTAGTGATCAGTTTGCCCAATGCGATTAATCGTGGTGGCGCATTTGATGTTATCTTGCGTGACGGCGACAGGCTGATTTTGCCGCGAACCCAGCAGGAGGTATCTGTTGTTGGAGAGGTCAACCGGCCTACGTCCCATCTGTGGACACCTGGGACCACTGTGGCCGATTATATAAAGCGAAGCGGCGGATATACCCGACTCTCGGATGAGAAAAATGTCTATATTATTAAAGCCAGCGGTGAAGTTGTTTCTTTCAATGATGCGCGCTGGTTTTTCGAATCGCGCAAGAAACTCGAAGCTGGCGATAGTATTGTAGTTCCGTTTAAAGTAACGCAGCCTAACTTGCTGCTGACGCTACGCAATGCATCGCAATTATTGTTCAACGTCAGTACCACTTTATTGGCAATCGATAGGTTGGGGAGTTAGGTCTATGCGAGAGCAGAATTCGGTAGAATATGGCGACCCCTTGAATCCCAAGCAATATGAACTTAATCGCAATGACGAAATAGATTTGCGTGAACTATTTGGAGTTCTCTGGGCAGAGAAAAAAGTGATTATTGGGATTACTTTGGTGGCAGCAGCTATTTCCGTGGTGATCTCCTTATTAATGACAGAAATTTATCGTGCGGAGGTTACCTTGGCGCCGGCAGAGACAGAACAAGGCGCAGCTGGGCTAATGGGTCAATTAGGTGGCGCTGCTGCACTACTAGGGGTAAGTGTGGGAGATAGTTCGGGCAATAATCTCAGCACAGCCCTAGCGGTTTTACAATCTCGTCAATTTATTATTAAATTCATTAATGACAATCAGTTGCTAGTGCCATTATTTGCGTCACGCTGGAATAAGGGCGAACGATCCTCCGTAATAGATACAAATATTTACAACCCAACCACTGGCAGTTGGTTGATGGAGGGTGGCGAGCCAACTGAACAAGCAGCGTATCGAGCGTTTCGTGAGATTTTCACCGTTACAGGACCTGACCGTAGTACTGGAATCGTCATTGCTGCCATCAATTGGCATAATCCCGTTGAAGCAGCGCAGTGGGTCAATAAGCTAATTGTGGCTCTCAATCAAGAGGTTAGAGCGCGTGATATAAGCGAAGCCAAGAATGCTATTACTTATCTTCGACAGCAATTGGAGACTACGCAACTGGTTGATATGCAGCGTGTATTTTACCAATTAATCGAGTCGCAGACGCGGATTACTATGCTTGCGGATGTGCGGGATGAGTATGTGTTCCGGTTGATTGACCCTGCAGTGGTTCCAGATAGAAAAGTTGCACCTAGGCGCGCAGTGATTTGTATTGTGGGAACTTTGACCGGGGGCATGTTATCGCTAATTATTATATTTTTGAGGAAAACATATAGAGGTAAGAAGTCAGAATTTTAGCGGTTGTCAATTGCTATTAGGAAGTGTCGTAAATAAAGCATATTGAATCGTTCAGTGGTTGATACCGCACAGTATGACTAATGCTGTGCTTTGTTGATTGATCCCAACGCGTCAAAGACTCCTTAACCTCCAGACCCTCCGTTTGTTCTAAAAAACCACGCTGGAGCAATTATTTCACCATCTGGAACATGACGTGGCCTGTGGCACAGCTCCCCCAAACCGACTGTACTTTTGATAAGACAAGGTTTCATCCAGTTTTTAAAGCAGATGAGCGACAAATTCGTCCTATTGATCTCCTATTACTCCTCTGGCATTTGCTGTAACCGATGCCGCCATAGTGGGCAAATAGATGGGTTCAACCCTGATGATCACCCGATTCCGCGAGAACAACCCCAAAAAGATCGAGCGTGCCCTGCTGCACGCTAGAAAGCCCCGGAGTTATCGTCAAGAGCAGCATCCTCAACGCCATCGAACGTAGTGCCACTTCATACTACGGTTATAGTGACTTCTATTACGCGTACAAATCTGACTAATAAAAAGAGAGGAGCGGAAGTACCTTTGGGACTGAGGTTTCGCTCCGCCCCTTTAACTTGACTAGCGCCTAGCAACTAAAGACCTACACATCGTGATAGTAGAGATACAAGAAGAAATGGAAGCCAGCAAATTAGCGTTTGGTTACTATCACAGTGCAAACCCAACTAGTAATTCCGCGTGCAGGCGTACCTGAACCTTTAGGTTTTTGCCACCTACGCACCCCGGTTAAAGGCCCAGAGAATTTTCCGCAGCAAAGGAATCATTCGAGACGAAACCGTGCTCCCCTGTTCCCTGTGTATTTAACTGGCCCTTGACAGCGACTGTCACGAACGACATGTCACCTGCAGTGGCAGTCGCCTGGTCTGCTTCAGCGATGCAACACGTAAAATAGGATCGCTGTCTTGCAACAACAATACAACCCACAGCAGGCGATAGCGTATCCGGTAAAGCACTTGGCGAAGACGCTTTTAAGCAGCAAAATACCCCGCCCACTTTTAAGCCAAGAAGACAAAATTATTATTGACGCAAGCACCTGGGATTCAGCATGCTCCATCCCGGACCAAAGAATGTGTTTAGGCCCGAGCCTCGGCTTGGTCCTGTTAATGGATAAATAGTGACACTAGCGAAGATTCTGTAGAAATGAACGGACAGGGTGTTACCGTATCTGGAAAAGCCTAGTAAATTATGGAAATGGAAATGACAACATACACGAAATTGCTCAACAAACTGAAAAGCAAGGATGCCAAAGTCGGTGTTGTAGGTTTAGGCTATGTTGGCCTACCGTTGCTGCTTCGCTATAGTAGTATTGGTTACAAAGTTCTTGGTCTTGACATTGATCCCTTGAAAGTAGATATGCTCAATGCAGGTCAGAGCTATATTGAACATATCCCTTCCAACCGAGTACTCGCCGCCATAACTTCTGGTTTCGAAGCAACTATAGATTTCAGTAGAGTAAGTGAATGCGATGCGTTGATTATTTGCGTCCCAACACCACTCAACAAATATCGTGAGCCAGACATAAGTTTTGTTACCAATACCACTGACTCCCTTGTGCCATACCTTCGAACAGGTCAGATAGTGTCTCTTGAAAGTACTACTTATCCAGGTACTACTGAAGAGGAGCTTTTACCCCGAATTCAACAAGGTGGGCTGAAAGCAGGTAAGGATATATTTTTGGTCTATTCTCCAGAACGTGAAGATCCAGGAAATCCAAATTTTGAAACAAGCTCAATTCCCAAAGTTGTTGGCGGCTTTACTTCTGCATGTCGCCAGGTTGGTGTTGCATTGTATGAGCAGGCTATCAATCAAGTAGTGCCTGTCAGTAGTACAAAAGTTGCTGAAATGACCAAGCTTCTGGAGAATATACACAGGGCAGTAAATATCGGTTTGGTCAATGAAATGAAGATTGTCGCTGACAGGATGGGTATCGATATTTTTGAAGTGGTTGATGCCGCAGCGACAAAGCCATTCGGATTTACGCCGTACTACCCTGGTCCTGGTTTGGGTGGGCATTGTATTCCAATCGATCCCTTTTATCTAACTTGGAAGGCCCGTGAATTTGGAGTTCATACTAGATTTATTGAATTGTCCGGTGAGGTGAATCGCGCCATGCCAGAGTACGTAGTTGGGAAACTTACGGATGGACTAAACTCTTCAAAAAAAGCAGTCAAGGGCAGTCGAATTTTGATACTGGGGATAGCATATAAAAAAAATGTGGATGATATGCGAGAATCGCCAGCCGTTGAAATTATGGAAATGCTAGTAAATAAAGGAGCAGAAATTGCGTATAGTGACCCGCATGTCTCGATTTTTCCAAAAATGCGTGAGCATAGATTCAATCTTAAAAGTGAGCCTTTAAACGAAGAAACTTTGAAAACATTCGACGCCGTTATTATTACTACTGATCATGACAAATTCGATTATGAGCTGATCAAATCGGCCGCAAAACTGATAATAGACAGTCGTGGTCGCTATAGAGAACCAGCACCCCATATCATCAAAGCCTGACTACACATAAACATAGGCACAGAATATATTATGAAAAATTTTGCTCTTATTGGTGCCGCCGGTTACATAGCACCACGGCACATGAAAGCCATTAAAGATACCAGTAACAATTTAATCACCGCACTAGATCCAAACGATTCTGTAGGTATTATAGATTCGCATTTTCCAGAGGCTCAATTTTTCACAGAATTTGAGCGATTCGACCGGCACATTGACAAATTACGGCGTGCCAACCAAGGAAACGCGATAGATTATGTTTCTATAACATCGCCTAACTATCTCCATGACTCTCATATGAGGTTCGCTCTGCGTAGTGGTGCTGACGCCATTTGTGAAAAACCTTTAGTGTTGAACCCTTGGAACATTGACGGGCTGATTGAAATCGAAAAAAATACTGGTCAGCGAGTTCACACGATCCTTCAACTAAGACTTCATCCTTCAATTATTGCATTACGTGAAAAGGTTAAAAGCGATCATAGTGGCAATAAATATGAAGTCGATTTGACTTACATTACTTCGCGTGGAAACTGGTATCTACAATCCTGGAAGGGAGATGAAAAAAAATCCGGAGGTATAGCTACTAATATCGGCGTTCATTTTTACGACATGCTACATTTTGTTTTTGGGAAATTGCAAGCCAATGTCGTTCACTATAGCTCTCCAACAAAAGCAGGCGGCTATCTAGAGTATGATCACGCGCGAGTGCGTTGGTTTCTGTCAGTTGATGTCAATGATGTGCCACCAGCTATTCGTGCTGTAGGCCAGCGAACCTATCGCTCTATCTCAGCCAATGGCGAAGAGATTGAATTCTCTGGAGGTTTTACGGATTTGCACACGCGCAGTTACGAAGAAATATTGGCCGGCCGTGGATTCGGCTTGGAGCAGAACCGAATTGCTATTGAAACTGTGGCAAGCATACGTAATCAGACAACAATTGGTTTGACAGGCGAATATCACCCATTTTTGGGAAAAACAAAATCATGAGCTCAACAATCCACCATTCTGCCATTGTTGATAGTGGTGCAAGTATCGGTGAGGGAAGCCGTATTTGGCATTTTGTGCACGTCTGTGGCGGCGCTGTAATTGGAAAGGGGTGTTCGCTGGGTCAAAACGTTTTTGTTGGTAACAAGGTCGTTATTGGTGATAGTTGCAAGATACAGAATAACGTCTCATTGTACGACAACGTGACACTGGAAGATGGTGTGTTTTGCGGTCCTAGCGTAGTTTTCACCAATGTGTACAACCCTCGCGCCAAAATCGTTAGGAAGGAAGAGTTTCGTGATACGTTGATCGAAAAGGGAGCCACTCTTGGAGCGAATTGTACGATAGTTTGTGGTGTAACTATTGGTAGATACGCGTTCATCGGCGCGGGGGCTGTTGTAAATAGAGACGTAAAACCCTACGCCCTAGTTGTAGGCGTTCCGGCAAAGCAAATCGGCTGGATGAGCGAATATGGAGAACAGATACCTTTACCATTAGAAGGTGATGGGGAATATATATGTCAGAAAAGTGATCAAAAATATAAGCTAATTAAAAATATTCTTAATAGAGTGACATCATGACAATCCCTTTCATTGATCTAAAAAGCCAATATCGTGCGCTGAAATTTGTAATTCAGGATCGAATCAATACGGTTCTTGAACACGGCCAATATATAATGGGTCCAGAGGTACAAGAATTAGAGGAAAGTCTTTCCAACTTTACTGGTGCGAAACACTGTATTTCTGTGTCTAGTGGCACAGATGCTTTGCTAATTAGTTTGATGGCTTTAGGTATAAAGTCAGGTGACGAAGTAATTACGACTCCGTTTACTTTTGCTGCTACAGCTGAAGTGATAGTAATGTTAGGAGCCAAACCAATATTTGTGGATATTGAGGAGGAAACTTGTAACATAAATGCAGATTTAATTGAAGCTAAGATCACCGAAAGAACTAAAGCAATTATGCCGGTTAGTTTGTATGGTCAGCCATCAGATATGGATAAAATCAATACAATAGCAAGTCGTTATGGAGATATTCCGGTAGTTGAAGATGCAGCACAAAGTTTCGGTGCGACATACCAAGGCCAGAAAAGTTGCAACCTTAGCGCTGTTGGCTGCACGAGCTTTTTTCCAAGTAAACCTCTCGGATGCTATGGAGACGGCGGTGCAATTTTTACTAGTGATGATGCCATTGCGCAGGCGTGTCGCGAAATCCGCGTTCATGGTCAAACACAGCGCTATCTGCACTCTCGACTTGGTGTCAGCGGGCGTATGGACACATTGCAATGCGCGATAGTGCTTGCCAAACTAGAACGCTTTGAGTGGGAGCTTGAACAACGTGCTGTTATTGCTAGCCGATACGATAAGCTTATAGAGTCGCTCTATGGGGGTTCCGAATGGGATGGGAATTCCAGATCAGAAATTAGACCCGTAAAATTACGACCAGATCGGACTAGTGCATATGCACAGTATACAATACTGAGTAGCAACCGTGATGCCTTACAAAGACGATTACATGAGGCAGGTATTCCGACAGCGATACATTATCCAATTCCGATAAATGAACAGCCTGCGTACAAAAATATTTCCGTTTCAGAGATTGTGCCAGTTGCTAAAATAGCTGCGTCCAGAGTAATTAGCCTACCAATGAGTTTGACACTAACTATTCAAGATCAACGAAGGGTAGTAGAGACCCTAAAATAGGTTCAATAAAAAATTAATTTTCCTTCCTTCCTTCCATCTTAGAATATTTTTTTCGGAATATTTCAGCCTCCCTTTTTAGTTCATGCGAGACGAAAATCTCTATATGAAAGTATTAGAATTTTAGCTCATCAAGTACACAAGTGAGAATATATTGAATCAGTTAGCTATTTTATGGAGACATATCGGTAATCGTCGGAAGATGCAACTTCTGGGGGTGTTTCTATTGACTCTAGCAGCTGCAATTAGCGAAATGGCTACGATCAGTGCGGTTGTGCCTTTCTTGACAGTAATTAGTTCTCCGGAAACTTTGTTTGAAGTCGAATTTACTCGACGAATACTAATGGCATTTAATATAGATGCTGTTGATGAGCTAACATATCTGGCTACTATTTTTTTTATAATTTCAGCCATTTGTGCCGGTGTCACAAGATATGCTCTTATGTGGTCTCAAACCGTAGTAAGTTACGCTATCGGTTCCGACATCGCTGCGGAAATGTATAGGCGAACACTCTATCAAAGTTATGAAGTTCATTTAAGTAGAAATAGTAGCGAAGTACTCGCGGCGATAAATATTAAGGTAAAGGATGTTGTAAATCAGATTATTGGTCCGTGTATAACTTTGACCAGTTCGAGCATTCTTCTTCTGTTACTAAGCGGATTATTATTTCTCATAAATCCTAATGTTGCCGCTATTACTTTTTTTGTTTTTGGTATGGTCTATGTTGTTATTGCTAGATCGGTTAAAAAAAGTTTGGTTAGGCATGGAAAGATAATGTCGTCAATGCAAAGTAAAGTGGTGAAAAATATTCAAGAAGGTCTGAATGGTATTCGCGATGTGCTCTTGACAGGAGCACAGAATCTTTATATTGAATCGTTCAGGATGTCTGATGTTGCTCGTCGAGATGCGACAGCCAAAATTATTGTTATCAGCCAGGCTCCCCGCTTCGTAATTGAGTCGGGCGGCATGGTATTTATTGCGCTAATCGCTTATTTCTTGATAGAAGTACGGAGTGAAACAACAACTGTTTTGCCTTTGTTAGGCGCATTAGCCTTAGGCGCACAACGTATGCTCCCTCTACTACAACAAGCCTACTGGAGCTATTCTCAGATCCATGGTGGGGGGAGTTCCCTACGCGATGTTATTGAATTATTGGACCAGCCAACGATAGAGAAAGATGAATCGACCTCCGTCGAGATGACGTTTGGGCGAACCATTGAGTTTAGTAATATTGCATTTTCCTATGCAGGAAATAGTACTGAAGTTTTAAAATCTATTAACCTCTGTATCGCCAAGGGTAACTGCATTGGAGTGATTGGTTCCACAGGCAGTGGCAAGAGCACTCTTATAGATATCTTAATGGGTCTAATAAAACCGTCGTCCGGTGCTTTGTTGGTCGATGATGATGAGGTCACAGAAGAAAAATTAGTCGCATGGCAAAAGAAAATAGCCCATGTCCCACAGTCAATCTATCTTGCTGATACTACAATTAGACAAAACATTGCGTTTGGGATACCGCCTGACGATATTGATTTTGAAAATGTCATGGCAGCTGCCAAACTGGCTCATATCGATGATGTGATCACAGCGTTAGAGAATGGTTATGAAACGAGAGTTGGTGAGCGAGGAATTAGGCTTTCAGGAGGGCAACTACAACGGATAGGAATTGCAAGGGCACTTTATAGAAATGCAGAAGTGTTAGTGCTCGATGAGGCCACAAGCGCTCTCGATCAAAAAACTGAAAAACATATCATGGATTGTATATCGAAGCTTCCTTCGTCGTTGACTGTGATTATGATAGCGCACAGAATTACATCATTGATCAACTGTGACCTTATTATAAAATTGGAGAATGGGAAGATATCTGCAGCGGGCTCATATTCAGATATCTTAGATAAGCCCTAGATAGATAACTCTAGTTGAAATCTGGTGTCTCAACATATTGTAGAACTAAAATTAATTTGAACTTTCATCAATTGATGCTTAACTCTCGTAGTTAGCGTCCCGATATAAAACAAGCTACTCGAGCTACGATATTTGAATATTGGCATTTTTATTTAAAAATATGTTAGCTATGGATAATTATGATTATAGTTTCGAATATAGAACGCGTTCTGCGTCCACTATGTTTCGATAATCCAAATATCAACTTCGATTTCCGTGGGTGATATTGAAATGGTCAATCGAATGTCTGCGAATCTATAATTTTGAGTTAATTCTAATAGTCAGTTTTTTCAGATGATTAGAGTTGTGGCTTTATTCTCCGTATGTAGTACGGACCTCGAATACATATAAACCCAGAAAATTCCTAAATTTTAATTAGAAAGGTGCTGTGCATGCTAAAAAGGGTCTACGTGAATGAAGTTGAAAAGCAACGTCGATTTATGAAATCCGCAATGACAATCGACGGCGTATTTCTTTCATGTCAGGATATCCTGAAGTGGATAAAGTGCCGCAGCGATAGTGTTACAGTCAATATAGAGATAGTTAATCTTTCTGAAATGAAAGATTGGTACTTAGATGAGGCCGCAGGGAGGGTACGCCATTCGACAGGAAAGTTTTTTAGTATAGATGGAATTGAGGTAAACACTACGATTGGTGAAAAAAGGAATTGGCGTCAACCGATTATTAATCAACCTGAAGTAGGGTTCCTAGGTTGCTTAGTTAAAGAGTTTGACGGTGTTTTATACTTTCTTGTGCAGGCGAAAATAGAACCCGGTAATCTGAACCATGTTCAGTTGTCACCTTCGCTACAAGCGACAAAAAGTAACTATACTCGACAGCATAAAGGAAAATCCCCTAGGTATCTCGAGTATTTTCAAGGTGCGCGACCTATTACCGTACTAATTGATCAACTACAATCTGAACAAGGCGCCAGATTTCTTAATAAGCGTAACCGTAATATTATTGTTGAGATTCAAGACGACATCGAGTTGGATGATAACTTCAAATGGCTGACTCTTGGCCAGATTAAGGAACTCGCTACCTATGACAATATAGTAAACATGGATCTTCGTACGGTTATTTCAGGTATTACATTTGAGAACATTGATATATCACCTAGCTGGGTCAGTGGCGAAAAATCCCACTTAGAGCTAACAAAGTCTGGAAAGATAGCCCAATTTGTCCTCGCTGATGAACACGCATTTCACTCAATGGATGAAATCATATCTTGGTTGACTGAGCTGAAGTCAATGCACGAATTATCGGTAGAAAAAGTTTCATTAAGTTCCCTTACTGATTGGGAGCTTTCTGAAAAGGGTATATTCCATAAAGACAGACTGTATTTTGACGTTCGATGGGTTTCAGTGGAAATTGAAAACAGAGAGGTGTCGAAATGGTATCAGCCTTTAGTGAAGCCGAGACAAGAGGGTTTGATTGCGTTTATTGTTAAGAAGATAGATGGTGTCTACCATTTTTTGGTTCAAGCTAAGATTGAATGTGGAAATTTCGACATATTTGAATTTGCTCCTACTGTTCAATGTATTACTGGTAGCTATAAAAGCTCTTTGGATCGATTGCCTTATCTGAAGTACGTGTTGAGTGCCCGGCCAGATCAAGTTAAATATTCAGCACTTTTATCAGAAGAAGGAGGAAGATTCTATCATGAGCAGAATCTCAATCTAATAATCGAAGCAGATAGTGACTTCCCGATGGAGACTCCGCCTACATACAAATGGTTGACTTTGCGACAACTGCTGTTTTTTATCAAGTTTAACAACTATGTAAATATTCAAGCTCGAAGTCTAATTTCGGGGATACCCTTTCTATGAAAAAAATTATCTTTGGTGTTATGGGGTGTGCTTCCATCGCTAAGAGGTCTGTTATCCCTGCAATCATTCAATCGCAAAAAGCAGAATTACGCTATGTAGCGAGTAGGAGCATTGAAAAAGCTAATGAATTCGCTAAACAATTCGATGTAGAGGCGCTCCCAAACTACGAAGCACTTTTAGTGCAAAAAGATATAGACGCGATATATATGCCATTACCTACAGGTTTACACTACGAATGGGCAAATAAGGTTCTCGATGCAGGCAAACACCTGTTAATTGAAAAGTCGCTATCGACTGATTACTTGCAAGCCTCAGACATAATCGAAAAGGCAAAAGGAAAAAATTTGTTAGTGATAGAAAACTATATGTTTGAGTATCATACACAGCAAAAAGCAGTATTAGATTTAGTAAAATCTCATCTAGGCAAAATTCGATTATTCAAAGCCAGCTTTGGCTTTCCACCACTAAAATACAATAATTTCCGCTACGATCCTGACGTTGGAGGCGGAGCGTTGATTGATGCTGGTGGATATGTTCTAAAGGCGTTACGTGTTTTTTTCCCTGGGTATAGATACGAATTATTGTCATCTACACTTGGTATGTCCGAAACAGGAGTCGACTTAGTAGGTTCAGGAATGTTCTTGCTTCATAGAAATGAATGTAACACTATTCCAGCACACGTTGCTTTTGGATTTGATAATTTTTATCAATGTGGAGTCGAATTTTGGGGTAGTAAGGGGAAAATTGTTACCGACCGCACTTTTACAGCCCATCCTGCGTATAAACCCCAGATTACATTAGAAACTTCGGACTTCAAGGATAGAATTGAATTAGAGGAAGATAACCACTTTTTAAAGATTATTGACCATTTTGCAACTGTTCTGAAATCTCGACGATTCTCAGAAGAGTATGACTCTATCTTAGTTCAAGCAAGGTTACAGCAAAATTTCAGAACATCGGCGGTACTGTTGAAATGATATTGCTCATTAACCTGAACCGATATTTAGGTGGCGGGGAAACCTTGCTAATTCGGCTCGCGCGATATTTCAAAGCGCATAATACAGAGTATGAAATTGTGGCGGCTGATGGTGATTGCTGGATACTCACCGAAGCAATAAGACAGAATCTCAATATTGTCGCTTGGCCAGCGAGAAATGTAAGTGTAATTTACCAATCTAATGCGGACAGGCTAAAGCTAATAAGCGAAATAGAATCGCTTTATAGTCATCACAAAACACTGAGAATATTTACTTTTTGCATGCGTGATCTTTATAACTCCATTTACGTATTTTCATTTCTTAGTAATACGACAATCTACCACGCACATGGCGTCTATCATCCTGGCGACGTTAAATACTTGTCGAGCTATAGTGCTTCACCTTCAAAAGTCATTTTATATAATCGGCGTTTGTTTTCGGAGTTGCATGCACGGCGCGCTATTCTATTTATGAATCAAACAGGTCTTGAGGAAAGTTTAGGCGAATTTTCTTATGTAAGGCAACAACTGGTTTCTGAGTCAGTTTTTATACCAATACCGATAGAAATAGATTCGAACGTTAAATTGAAAAGCGATAGAGACGCCAGAAGTTCACAAATAAAAATTATATGTATATCTAGATTTGTAGATTTTAAGATATCTGCAGTCCTTGGCATAATGAGATATGCAGCAAGCTCCGATAATGTGAAATTGATAGTTATTGGCCATGGAATTTTGAAATTTATACTGGATATCTGGATGTTTTTGAGAAAACCAGACAACATAGAAATTTTAGTCGACGTACTTCCAAACGAGTTAGGTATATATATAGATCAGTCTGATATAGGTTTTGCTCAGGGGACTTCCATTCTCGAAATTTCGAAAAGAGGGTTGCCGGTTATAATTGCGCCCTATTCTAGGCTAAGAGACTTGTTTAAATCTAATTTTCAATGTCTTGGTATTTTTGGAGTTACGAACGCGAAATACGAATTTGGAGATTTATATGATATGGAAAATTGCGAGACGTTCTCGATTTCCGAATGTGTCAATAGTATCACTTCAGATTATGAGTACTATCAAAGTCAATCATTGACGCGTACATCTATTTTCTCTGCGGATATAATTTGCGAAAGAATCCAAAATTTTATACTTGGCTCGGAATATAGAAATCACGGGATAACACTTCCTAAAGCTCCTTTGCTTAAATACTTTGTAAAGAAAATCATAAATATTGGATAAATGGCATTCTATGCGTGTAGTTCATGTAACTGGTTATTATTCAGAAAAAATGGCTTATCAAGAGAACCTTCTGCCACTAGGGCAGTATGAATTAGGTCACGATGTGGTGATTATCACAGGGCGATATGAACCTGATTTTGGCTTTAATAGTTTGACCCGAAAGAGACCGAAAGGCTGGTTTGTTGACCGAGGTGTGAAAATACTAAGGCTAAACCACTATTTTGAGCTTAAAAATAAAGGGCCAGTTTTGTTTGGCCTCATTTATAATCTTTATAAACTTAAACCGGAACTGCTATTTGTTCATGGTATCGGTTCTGCTTTTCTAGTCTGCCTTATTTATAAGCTGATTTTTAGTAAAGTCATTCTACAGTTCGATTGTCACTCTACTAAGGATAATTCGTTAGGATCAAAAATTGGTCCGTTTTACCATGGTATTTTTAGATTTTTGTTTTCATTGTCAAAGCACAAGTTTGATAGGATTTTTGGTGTTTCTCCTGAAAGTATTCAATTCATGGAAGACGTATACAAATTGAATCCCAGTTATACAACTCTTTTGCCTCTGCCTGGTGATGCTAGTTTAATTAATAAATATAGTGAAATTAGGGGAAAAGTAAGATCTGACTGGCAAGTTGACAGTGACGCCTTAATTCTCATTCACACAGGTAAGCTGCCAGGCGATAAAGAAACAGAAATGCTGCTTAAGGTATTTTTAGGGATGGAAAATAGGAATTTGAAATTGATGATTGCCGGCTCAATAGATAAGTCGTTCGAAATTAAATTTGATGAATATCTGTCACAAGATGCAAGGATAAAGTATTTGGGTTGGGTTGATGCCCATAAACTACGTGAATATTTTATAGCAAGCGATTTATTGGTACAGCCTGGAAGCTTGTCTAATTCCTTCGTTGATGCAATATGTTGCGGTTTGCCCGTTTTACTGGGTGACACCCCTCAAGGGCGGTATTTGACAAAGAACGAAAATGGCAAAGTAGTTTCTCGAAATGATTATCTTTGTTTAAGGTCAGCAATAGTAGATTCCCTTAATCGCGAAACGCTAATTAATTTTAAGAGGAATTCGTTAAATGCGGCTGAGATGTTTAGTTATCAAACCAATGCGAAATTATCTATTGCTCATTTAGATTGTGGTTCGTGATGAATAAGAAGATTATATATATAGATTATGCAAGCAAAGGCAATGCGGGACTCTACTCGTTTAATATTCTGAGATCCTGCTCAAGTCAAGGAAATGTAACTGCTTACCTACACTCTGATTTCAAACAAGATATTGATGGCGTCAGTATTGTTCGATTATTTTCTCGTTTTGAGTCTCGTATAGAAAATAATATTGTAAAGAATATATATAAATGGATTGATCTTTATTTTTCATTTTTAGTCATATACATAAAGTGTCTTCGCGAGTCTAATCGTCATGAACTATATTTCCTTGTTCAGTTTCATCAATCCTTCCAAGCATACTCTTGGTTATTTCGAAAGCTAAGTAGGCTGGGAAAGTTGTATGTTACAGTTCATGATGCTGTGGAGTTAGAACATAGTTATCCTAGTCTAATTATGACCAATCGTGACAGATTACTAAAGTATTCGGATGTATTGATTGTGCATAACGAGCAATCTGAGAAAGAGCTGAATTATCTCAATGTTCCTTTGCTGAAGATGCCTTTTCCCTTAATGGTTTCAAATTTTAGGCTCGATCCGCTTCAAGAACGGCAGTCACGCGATAAAGTCAGATTCCTGTTTATCGGCCATATTCGAAAGGAGAAGGGTGTCAGCGCGTTAATACATGCATGGAAGAGTTTGCCCGACGACTTGGTTAGTAAGGCTGAACTTACAATAGCTGGCAATAATGCGGCAGATGACCCCATAGATATTTCTGGGTTGATTAATTGTGTTGCGAAGATTGGCTATATTTCTGACGATGAGTTTTCAGAGCTGATTCTAAGAAGTCACTACGTAGTTATGCCTTACATCGGGGGTACGAATAGCGGTGTACTTTCTGTAGCGACTGCGCTTCGTAGGCCCTCTATTACCTCAAAATTACCAATTTTTACGGAGTCACAGTTCTATGAAGAAGAGCTTAGTTTTAGCGAATCACATAGTTTGTGTGATTTGCTCGGCGAAATAATTCTTGGGCATACTGCGTGCTATGATAGATATCTGAAAAGGCTGGACTCGAGAATTTGTCAATATGAATCTGAATTTGACTCTAATGTATCTGATTTGTTCAAATATCTACTTTCAAAATGAGCTGTTAATATGTCGTTGCTAGTAACAAAAGACTTATTAATAAGATGTATGCTCAATCTAGTGGGATACTTTTTAGCTCTATTTTCCTACGAACAAGTATTCGATACAGTTTGGTATATGTATACGTTTGAGCCGAGACTATCGTACGCAAGCGCCTGCTACTTTTCAATATTACTAATAGGCTTAACATTAGCAACCTATCGCAAAGATGTATATTTACAGCATTCAATAGATATTCTAATTCTGGGAGTCTATTTGCCGATAGCAGTTATATTAACTCATCTCGATTTCAGCTTCAGTTTTAGCTTTGTACTTTATCCGTTCTTTTCAATACTTATTATTTCAGCTTCTTTCTATCTATTTAGCCCGCCAGATTCATTGCTTATGAATTGTTCATTAAATGGAAGAAAGCTTTTTGAAAAGATAGTTATGTACTCTATTTTTATCATATTAGTTATATTCGTTCTGTATATGCTTATGACTAACTTGTCTAGTATAAATTTCGATTTGTTGAACACTTATTATAAGACATATGAAATTAGAAGCGAAAACCAGGCAACGGGTCTTGTTGGTTATTTGCTAGGTTGGTTCATTCTTATTTTTATCCCTTTTATGCTTTCGCTTAATTCTGGTCGATTGAAATTTGTACTTTGGTTCGTTTCCATTTTTGGCGCTTTCTTGATATTTCAGATCTATGCTCGGAAAGTAATATTTTTTAACGCTCTACTATTGTTAGTATTTTCTTTCTTTTATGGGAGGAGTGGGTATGTCAAGCGCTATTTGCCCCATTTCTTCTTTTTGTCGATTGTGACCCTGCCACTCGTTGTAGATACTTTATTCGATCCGCTTGTTGATAGGTTTTTTTACCTGGTCGGAGTGAACGCTACTTACTATTTCGATTTTTTTGCCGATAATCCGATTAGATACTTTGAAGGAACGAAGCTGGACTTTGGTATTTCAAATTATAATATGCCTGTAGGCTATCAAATAGATAATTATTATTACCAAGGGTATGGGGTTAATCAGAGCGCTGGTTTCTTGCCTACGATATATTCGGACCTTGGGTTGATAGGTGTAATTTTCGGGTCCTTCATAGTCGGTTCTCTACTGGGCATGATCAAGTATATCGATTTCCTTAACAAGAAGCTGTCATATTTGTTAATGGTAGTATTTACTTTCTCATTAATGAATCATTCGCTTACCATGCTTTTCCTGAGCAATGGATTAATCGTGGTTGTTTTTATGTGTATCTTTATACGGTTGCTACTTTATCGGACCACATTTAAGGAGTCTTCTAATCTTATTTTACCTAAAAGTAGTAGTTGATTACATTTCCAGCTAGGCATACTTCACTACCCTCGGTGTTTTTTAAGTATAGAGACTTTCGGGCTGGTATTGTCATTGCCTGTACTTACAACGGATGATGAGCTGAAATGGACAATCCATAATTTCAAAAAATAGGTTTGAGTGTTCGATATTCGCTTGATGCTTTCAGCACCATTGTTCTACACCGTTTGAATCCTACAAATTCCCGCCGGATTCGCAATCGCTAAGTGGTATAGCTTACTGTGTTTTTTAAAGCGTTTGGCTAAATTCGATTATGTTTAGTTTAAAATTTTTCGCTAAACTCAATACAAAGGGATTTCTTAATGCGATGTATGGTCTTGGGTGGTAATGGCTATTTGGGGAGACACCTTTCTCTGCTTATTGAGAAAAGTGGCTATGAACTTGTTCTGCCTAAGTCAAAAGATGGTTCTAGAGTGGATTTGGTCGATAAGTTTGCGGTTTCGAATTTAGATTGGAATGTTGATTTGGTGTTTGTTTTTGCTGGGAAAACAGGGACCTCTATTGGGTTTGAGCGATACGAAAATTTTGTGCTCGGAAACGAACTAATTCTTTTGAATGTGCTTGATTCGATTAGAGCTTCACGCTTTAGTCCTCGTGTAATATTTCCATCTACTCGGCTGGTTTACAGGGGGGCGGATTCGCCAATTGCTGAAAATGGCGAAGTAGATATAAAGACAATTTACGCGGCTAATAAGATGTGTTGCGAAAATCTTTTGGGCGTTTATAACAATGCTTATGGTATAGATTATACAATTTTAAGAATATGTGTTCCCTATGCTGATGTGAATGGAAATGAGTATTCGTTCGGTACTGTTGGAAGTTTTATTAAGCAGGCAAAAGCTAACAATAAAATTAGGGTTTATGGTGATGGGGCCATTTACCGGACATTCACTCATGTTATGGATGTTGTTCGCTTCGTTTTTGAAGCAGCAATCTCAGATTCTACTAAGAATGCAGTTTATAACGTGCCAGGCGAGAATCTCAGCCTATATCAGATCGCGGAGTCGATAGCGCATAAATACGCTGCTAGTGTTGAAAACGTAGAATGGCCCGATATCGATTTTAGAATTGAAACGGGAAGTACGATGTTTGACGGCTCTAAGCTTCAAAACGTACTTTCAATTTCAACTGAGTACAGCTTTTATGCTTGGCTAGATGAGCTATACTGATCGAGAAATAAATTTAGAATTGAGGCAAAGAAGTCGGCAATTTTTAAATTGTCAGTTTATTGGTTTAGGTTAGGCTACTCCAATTATTTGTTACATTACGCAGTGGTTAAAGCCATGATTGGTCATTGACGGTACAAAAGAAACTAAAACTAGTTACTATTTTAATTAATTTATTTCTAGTAAGAGACTCTTTAAATCTCGTATCGTCCTTTTTTAGGTCCAGGCTTGCTTTTGACTGGTTTAATCCATAGTTCTGGAGCGGAATTTCAGTTGTTAAGCACGTTTAGCGCACTGTGAATGTTAAACTTTAGTTTGTGCTTTACGTCGCTTAAATGATTGCCTGTAGAAATGTTAGTTACTTTGAGTAGATTCGGTATATGGTTATTTTTAAAGATAAAATTTTGCTAATAACAGGCGGCACTGGTTCCTTTGGAAATGCTGTCCTTCGAAGGTTTCTCGATTCGGACTTACGCGAGATTCGAATTCTCAGCCGTGACGAGAAAAAACAGGACGATATGCGTACGAAGTATAATTCACCGCGGCTGAAATTTTATATTGGCGATGTACGGGACTACAATTCCGTTGTAGGCTCCGTGCGCGGCGTTGACTATATCTTTCACGCTGCGGCACTAAAGCAGGTCCCATCCTGTGAGTTTCACCCACTGGAAGCTGTTAAAACCAATGTGTTGGGAACAGAGAATGTGCTTGAAGCCGCGATAAACTGCGACGTCAAACGTGTAATTTGTTTGAGTACCGATAAAGCTGTATATCCCATCAATGCGATGGGCATCTCCAAAGCAATGATGGAGAAGGTGGCTGTTGCCAAGTCCAGAAGCAGTAACGCAACCGTTATCTGTGCCACTCGTTATGGCAATGTGATGGCATCCAGAGGCTCTGTTATTCCTTTGTTCGTCGACCAGATCCGCAGTTGTAGGCCTATCTCCATTACAGATCCGAATATGACACGTTTCATGATGTCACTGGACGATGCTGTGGATCTGGTACTTTATGCATTTGAACATGGTAGCCCTGGAGATATTTTTGTGCAGAAGGCGCCCGCTGCAACCATCGAAACACTGGCGCTGGCCTTGGTATCGTTGTTGAATGTGCCTGATCATGAGATCAGAACTATCGGCACCCGCCATGGCGAGAAGCGATTTGAAGCGCTTTTGTCTCGCGAAGAGATGGCGTCTGCATCGGATTTGGGCAGTTACTATCGCATATCGCCAGATCAGAGAGATTTGAACTACGAGAAGTATGTAGAGCTTGGTGAAATGAAGATCTCCGGCTCGGAAGACTATAACTCTGATAATACAACGCGCCTTGATGTTGATGCCATGAAGCAGCTTCTGATGAAACTGGATTTTGTAAAGGCTCAGTTGGCGGGCGTCACTATGCCGCCCGAGGCATAAGATGAAGGTACTAGTAACCGGCGCAGATGGTTTTATCGGCAAGAATTTGTGTTTGAGCCTCCGTGAGGACGCTACTGTTAAGGTAATCTCGTTCAAGCGAAGTAATTCCATTGATGAGCTGGCCAGTCTGGTGGCTAATGTAGACGCCGTGGTGCACTTGGCGGGTGAAAACCGGCCAGATAACCCGGTCCTATTCGAGCACGTAAACGTCGGCCTGACTCGCGCGTTATGCGGTGTTGTAAAAGCCTCTGGTAAAACCATACCCTTGATATTGGCATCTTCTGCGCAAGCGGAACTCGACAACCCTTACGGCATAAGCAAGTTGGAGGCAGAGCGCGAAGTGCAAGCGCTGGCCCATGAAATCGGCAACCCGGTAGCCGTTTGTCGACTGCCCGGCGTATTTGGCAAATGGTGTAAACCTAACTACAATTCGGTGGTTGCCACGTTCTGCCATAATCTAGCAAACAATATACCAATTGAGATCAATGATTCTGGGCGTGAAATCAAACTGGTCTATATTGATGATGTCATTGCTGCATTTGTGGATTGGCTCAAAGAGCCCGGCATTGGATATCAGTCGTTGGATATCACACCTGAGTATGAAGTGACCCTGGGGAATCTAGCGGAGCAGATCAAAGCGTTTAGTAACTGCCGAACCTCATTGGTATCAGAGCGTGTTGGTACGGGGTTTATTCGTGCCCTGTATGCGACCTATGTCAGCTATCTACCGAAAGAGAGATTCCTGTACGATTTGCCGGTACATGGCGATGAACGAGGTGTCTTTGTTGAAATGCTAAAGACACCCGATGCCGGCCAGTTTTCCTTTTTTACCGCGCACCCTGGTATTACACGTGGCGGACATTATCATCACACCAAAACAGAGAAATTTCTGGTGATTAAAGGGCAGGCTCGTTTTGGTTTTAGACACATGCATACAGAAGAAATTTTTTATCTGGACACTAACGGCGATAAGCCTCAGGTCGTAGAGACCGTGCCGGGGTGGACCCACGATATAACCAATATTGGTTCAACAGAATTGATTGTGATGTTATGGGCCAATGAAATTTTTAACCGAGATCGACCGGACACCATAGCGAACAAGGTTACTCATGAAGAAACTTAAAGTTGTCTCCGTTGTTGGCACCCGACCTGAAATTATCAGGTTGTCCCGTGTTTTGGCCAAGCTGGATGAAAGCTGTGATCACGTGTTGGTGCACACTGGGCAGAACTACGACTATGAGTTGAATCAGATATTTTTTGATGACCTTGGTATTCGTAAACCGGATATTTTCCTAGATGTAGCGGGCGCTAATGGCGCTGAAACTATCGGCAATGTCATTATTGCGGTGGACGCCGTACTGGCGAAGCTAGCACCGGACTGCATGTTGGTACTGGGAGATACCAACAGCTGTATGTCTGTCATTCCGGCCAAGCGCCGCAAGATTCCGACGTTTCATATGGAAGCGGGCAACCGATGTTTTGATATGCGGGTTCCGGAGGAAATTAATCGGCGCATCGTTGATCACACGGCTGACATCAACTTGCCGTACAGCTCAATTGCTAGGGAGTATCTGCTGCGCGAAGGGTTGTCGCCGGATATGATTGTAAAAACGGGGAGTCCGATGTCCGAGGTGTTGAATCACTACCTGCCACGGATAAACACTTCGGACGTCCTCAACAGTCTGGGTCTGGAAGAAGGACAATATTTTGTTGTTAGTGCCCACCGGGAAGAGAACATTGATTTCGATCGGAATTTTTCGCATCTGGTGGGAACACTGAACGCTATCGCTGACGTCTATCAATTGCCTGTCATTGTCACTACGCACCCGAGAACGCAAAAGCGCGTGGATGCCGTAGGCGCCAAATTCAGCCCGCTTGTCCGGTTACTGAAACCCATGGGTTTCACGGATTACAATAAGTTGCAACTCGCGGCAAAAGCGGTGTTGTCAGACAGCGGCACGATCAACGAGGAATCTTCCATCCTGAACTTCCCAGCGCTCAATATACGCGAGGCTCATGAACGACCGGAAGGCATGGAAGAAGCCGCTGTAATGATGGTAGGGTTGGGTGTGGAACGCGTCATGCAGGCGCTTACTGTGCTGGAGTCGCAGGGCCGGGGTGACGACAGAACACTGAGACTGGTTGCCGATTACAGCATGCCAAATGTCTCTGACAAAGTGGTGCGCATTCTTCATAGTTACACGGACTATGTTAACCGTGTTGTCTGGAAAAAATACTGAGATTGGCTGGCATGCGGATAGCCCTGATTGCCGACACCTTTCCTCCCCTAAGATCTTCGGGCGCGGTACAATTGCGTGATCTGTCTGCCGAATTTGCTCGGCAGGGACATGGGGTAACGGTGTTGGTGGCAAGCCCCCAACAAGAGGAACCTTGGTTTGTTGAAAATAACCATGGTGTGCAGATTCTAAGGTTACGAACCCCCAGAACAAAAGATGTGAGCTACACACGCAGAACCATCGCTGAGTTGCTGATGCCGTTTTTTATGAGACGTAATCTTTGCCGCTCACCGTTGGCGAACGTTAGCTGGGATGCGGTGGTCTGGTACTCCCCGTCGATTTTTCTTGGGCCGCTAGTTAGCAACCTGAAATCAAATCACAGGTGCCCGACCTACCTAGTTATCAGGGATATATTCCCGGAATGGGCGGCGGATATGGGCCTGATGAGCAGGGGTTTGCCGTATCGTTTTTTCAGAGCTGTTGCCAGCTACCAATATTCGGTTGCAGATGTTATTGGTGTGCAAACACCTGGAAATCGGGTTTATTTTGAACCATGGCTGGCCAAGGCCAAGGGCCGTTTAGAGGTCTTGCAAAACTGGTTGTCTGACGCCCAGACAACTGATTGCTCGATCCGCATCGCGGATACCAGTTTGGCGGGTAGAAAGATATTCGTTTATGCCGGTAATATGGGCGTTGCGCAGGGCATGGATACCGTTCTGGCCTTTGTGCAGACGATGACAGGCAATTCCGATATCGGTTTCGTATTTGTTGGGCGTGGCAGTGACAGTGAACGTATGAAAGCAGAAACTATTGGGCGAGGCTTGGACAATGTCCTGTTTTTTGATGAAATTGATCCGGATGAAATACCCGGGCTGTATAAACAGTGCCATGTGGGTATCGTGGCGTTGGATGTCCGCCACAAAACACACAACATTCCCGGGAAATTTATTTCCTATATGCAAGCAGGATTGCCAGTGCTGGCTATGATCAACCCGGGGAATGACCTGGAGCAAATGATTGACTCGAACGGCGTGGGGGTTGTGTACACTCAGGCTGAGCCTGATGATTTAAAGGCGAAGGTAAATAAACTGATGGCTGAGCTGAATGCGAATAAGCAGATATCTAGCCGTTGCCGGGAGTTGTATAAACGGTTGTTTGCGCCTGAGATCGCAGTTTCCCAGATCGTGAGGTCGTTACAGAGATGAGTATTGTTCAATTCACACCTGATTATTTAGCGGCGTTGGTCGACGAAGCTGCGCAGTCGACTCGCGCCCGTCAGCACCGGAATATTCACACTAGCTATGATGATCCCTGTCAGCGCTTTATGAATGCGATTGGTGAGGACAGTTACATCCGGCCCCATTGTCACCAATTAGACTCAAAGACGGAGACAGTCGTAGCGATTCGCGGGCTCTTTGCCTTTGTGGTTTTTGATGACGATGGTAACGTCGATGATGTCATTCGCTTTGGTAGCGAGCGCTTTAGCGATGATGGGGCGCTCGCCGTTGGTGTGGATGTTACGCCGCGGATTTGGCATACAATCATCGCACTGGCGCCTGGCTCTATATTGTTGGAGTTGAAAGCCGGGCCGTACAAGCCTGATGCTGCAAAGGAGCCTGCACCATGGGCCCCAGAGGAGCAAACACCCGAGGGGGAAAGGTATTTGAGTGAGTTGAAGGCATTAATAAGGTAGACGACTGGGTTTCATACACATTTCTATGATTCGACGCTTTCATTCCGATTATAAGTGCGTATATCACAAAATCCGGATATATTATGAACGATTTGAAACTGGCTTTCATCGGTCTCGGCAATTTCGGCCTGCCTCTCTGCGTCGAATTTTCCCGAAACAGAAGTTGGCCATGGTGGCCTGATTATACTGACGACCTCTGTTAAAAATGGAGGGATTACCGGATGCAGTTACTAGTGTAGATTTATCATTCATAGTTGTATTTGGGTCGCTGCACTTCAAATTAGATATCATAAAATATTGGGTAGTGGATAATAAGTATTCGATTTGGTGAGCATGGCATTTAATTTCTTGAGGGAAAATGTAGATCTACGTTTTTGGTAATTGATTTGCCCAATTGAGGATCTCGCCTAGTTGTTCTTCAACCCATTTCTTGTTGTGATATGTTTGAAGATATCGCTCTCCTGTGTCGCATAGCACCGTCACAATCGATCCTTGATCCTCATGATCATGCATCTCCTTCGCCAGCATCAACGCTCCCCAAAGATTCGTCCCAGTCGATCCGCCGGCCTTCCTTCCGATCAATTTCTCTAGCCATCGCAATGCCGCCATCGAGGCGCCATCTGGCACCTGAATCATCCTGTCGATTACCCCTGGAGTAAACGAAGGTTCTACCCTAGGCCTTCCAATACCCTCTATGCGGCTTCCGCAGTTGCTTGTTAGGGTCTTGTCGCCAGTCATATAGCTTTCATAGAACACTGAGTTTTCTGGGTCTACGATCACTAGCTCAGTATTGAAACGTCGGTAGCGGATATAGCGGCCCAGGGTAGCCGATGTGCCACCTGTACCCGCGCTCATTACGATATAGCGGGGCAGCGGGAAGCGTTCGTGCTCCATCTGCTTGAAGATGCTGTCTGCTATATTGTTATTTCCTCTCCAATCTGTGGCTCGCTCTGCATAAGTGAATTGGTCCATATAGTGGCCGTTCATCTCACTTGCTAGGCGTTCGGCCTCGGCGTAGATCTGGTCGCTTCTCTCTACGAAGTGGCAACGCCCGCCGTAGAACTCTACTTGCTCTATCTTGCCCTTCGCCGTGCTGGCAGGCATGACGGCAATGAAGGGCAGGCCGATTAGTCTGGCGAAGTAGGCTTCAGAAATGGCGGTAGAGCCAGATGAGGCCTCGATGATTGGTGTGTCTTGCTTGATATGACCATTGCACAGGCCATAGAGAAAGAGGGAGCGTGCGAGGCGGTGCTTAAGGCTCCCTGTAGGGTGCGTGCTCTCATCCTTAAGATAGATGTCTATTCCTGGATAACAGGGCAGGGGCAGCTTGATAAGATGCGTGTCAGCGCTGCGTTGAAAGTCTGCATCGATTTTTCTGACCGCTTCGTTTACCCAGTGGCGCATGTTTGGTTTCCGTTGTGATTTGTTGGTATTGAATATAAGCGATTATGGCGAGGTAATTTGACAGGAACAAGGTTAGGTTCTATGTATTACATAATGACTTTTGGAAATCCTCTTTTGTTGAGCATCGTCTTGTAGGAGCCTGCCCTGCAGGCGATTTGGTTCGATTGGTGATTATTTGTAAACTTCAGATTTGATCGCCTGCAGGGCAGGCTCCTACAGACAGGCGCAATCATTCAGGATCAGGATCCAGCGTTAGATTGGAGGGTCTATGGAGCTATTGTATCCACAATTCTTGCACCACGGCGCCGCAGATGGTGTTACTGGTAGTTGCCATCGTTACATCGCTAGCCATTACATCCATCTTTTGGTGGACTGTGGTTTGTTTCAGGGACGGGAGGCTAGTAACGGGCAAACGATCGATTTCGATCTAGATTGTGTCGCAGCATTGATAGTGACACATGTGCATATTGATCATATTGGGCGCTTGCCCTATTTGTTGGCTGCTGGTTTTAAGGGGCCAATTCTCTGTTCCGCTCCTTCTGCGCATTTGTTGCCATTGGTGATCGAAGATGCGCTGAAAATGGGGTTTACGCGGGATAAGAAAATAGTAGAACGCTTTCTTAAAACCGTTGAGTCTCGTCTTTTGCCATTGGCTTACGGGCAATGGTATCCACTGCGTAACGAAGAATGTTTGCAGCTAAAGGTACGCCTGCAACGTGCTGGGCATATTCTTGGCTCCGCCTATGTGGAGCTCGATCTAAAGCAGCGCGACTCTACATCCTCGCCTTGGAGGTCTCACCGCACTGTTTTCTCTGGGGATCTTGGCGCTCCGTATGCGCCTTTGTTGCCTGCGCCGAAATCGCCATATAAAGCAGATACTTTAGTGATTGAGAGTACCTATGGAAATAGAGTGCACGAGAGCCGGCGTGAGCGGAAATTGCGCTTGAAGGCAGTAGTGGAGAGGGCGTTTGCGGATGGCGGTACGGTTTTGATACCGGCGTTTAGTATTGGGCGCACGCAGGAGTTGATTTATGAGTTTGAGTCGATTGTACATGACCTGTTAGAAGAGCGTGTAGGAGCCAGCCCTGCTGGCGATGAGGTTCAAGATTTATCGCCAGCAGGGCTGGCTCCTACATTGGGTAATCCGCTAGATTGGGGTGAGATTCCAATTATTGTTGATTCTCCCTTAGCCGCTAAATTCACCAAGGTTTACCGCAAGCTCAAGCCCTACTGGGATGAAGAGGCTTTACAGCGTGTAAAGGCCGGGCGGCATCCACTTAGTTTTGAGAATCTTATCACCGTAGACTCTCATGCAGACCATATGCGGCTTGTGCGTTACTTGGCGAATACTAAAAAGCCAGCAATCGTTATTGCAGCTAGTGGCATGGCCGCGGGTGGCAGGATTGTGAATTACCTTAAGGCCATGCTTGGTGATCCTCGGCACAATGTTTTGTTTGTGGGGTATCAGGTGAAGGGCACGCCGGGGTACCAAATACTAAAGGCGTCGCGTCATTCGCCTGCAAGCAGGCTCCTACAGGGAGTTTCTGTTGAGTTAGATAGCGAGTGGTTTGAAATTAAAGCTGGGGTTGAGTCGATCGGCGGGTACTCGGCCCATGCAGACCAGGAAAATTTACTGACTTTTGTGCGGGGTATGCGCCACTGGCCATCACAGGTTCGAATCGTTCATGGTGGTGATGAGGGGCGTGAGGGCTTGCGAAGGGCGCTAAATAAAATGGGAGAGGGGGCAGGCAAACCTTTTGAGATTGTGTTGCCCAAGCGTTGTTAAACTTGCTCTAGGTGCTTTGGCTTTACTTTCATTACTCGAAGTAACTTACCCCATGCCATATACACAGCAAACACAGCCATAAAGCTGGCAAACATCATAGCTTCGCTAACGTTATATAGGTAACCAACTAAACCAAAAGTACCTGCCACAATGGCTGCAACGTAAAGGCCAACTACGGTCTGCTCGTGAGTATATCCAGAGGCTATAAGACGATGGTGTAAATGGTCGGTGCCTGCAGAGAAGGCGCTAATGCCGCGCAGTGGGCGCTTGATAAGTAGGCTCACTGTATCGATAAGAGGTATAGCGAGGAACCACAGCGCGTATACGGGCGACATCATGGCGTTACTGCCTTGGGTAGCCTCTATGATTAACCACACCAGAATAAAGCCTAGGAGTGTGCTGCCGGCATCGCCTAGATAGACCATGGCAGACTTCTTCCAAGGGTGGCGGAAGTTAAAAACTAAGAAGGCGAGTAGGGAACAGATTAGCAGTGTTCCAAACTGCAGCATTGCAACATTGCCTGATATGAATGCAACGATACATAAGAAGGTGAGGGAGATTAAGGCTAGGCCGCCGGAAAGGCCGTCTATGCCATCGGTCATGTTGATTGCGTTTATCACGCCAACGGTTGCGAATATTGTAAGTGGTATGGCGAGAACGCCCAGCTCTATAGGGCCGAATGCGAGCAAGTTTCCTAAAGAGAGAAGTTGATTGCCTGCAACTGCAGCCATTAGCCACGCCGCAAATGCGTGTGCGCCCATGCGCACCGAAACGCGCAATTCGCGTGCGTCGTCGAATATGCCGATGAACAACACCAGTGCAGAGATGGCGAGCATGGCGCTGTACTGCTGCAATACTGCGGGAGTAAACACGCTCATGCAAAGCGTGCCTAGATAGATGCCTAAGCCCCCAACTAACGGAGTAGGGGTCTTATGGATCTTGCGTCCACCAGGTATGTCGAGTAAGCCCAATCTGGCCGCGACCGGCTTCAGGGCAAATAAAGATATGCTGGTAATAACGAACGTGCTGAATAAATTGATGAAGCTCATGTTGCCACATTACTTACTTTTTTTAGGGCGCGCGGCGCCTAACTAAGGTAAGCCCTTTGCTATTATCGGCGATTGAACTTTCGGTATTTTTAGTAAAGCGGAAGTAGGGCGGGCCTACTTCCGCTTTAATCGCTTACTGGCCGTAGAGTACCTGCACGCCATCTGCGCTTAGTACTTCATAGTCAGTTTTGCCGTCGCCATTTTTATCCGAAGCGCGGAAGGCTATGCCGTCTGCGTTCTTATTGGCGTTGTAGAAAGTAGTGTCGGTTAAGCTTAGCGGTGTTACGAAGAAGCTAGGCTTAAAGCTACCAACGGTTTTGATTGTGATAACACCAGTGTTTCGGTTAGTGCTCGCATTCAAGTCCGCGTTTGCAAGAGTTGCATAGAACGACGCGTTATCCGCGATTGGAGTAACGCGTTGCATAACACCATCGGCACACTTCACCGTAAAGGCATAATCGGCTGCAGCAGGGTTGCCGGTTGGGGCAGTTACGCTAACAGCGCCACAGCTAGTAGCTGTGCCTAGGTTGTCGTAAGCGAAGGCGCCAGAGAAGCGCTCATTACCAGCAAGTGCAATAGAGATGCTGCCATTGCTGCGGTAAGTCACTTGGAAGCCGGCGCTAGTAACAGCGTTTGAGAATGCTGTCTGATCAAACGCAGTTGGCGAAAGCTCGGTGGCAACACCATTACCTACGAGAACCGCTGTGCCGTTTGCTAGGTAGCTAATGCCTTCAGGTACAGAGTCTGGCACTAGGCGAGACACAGGATTGGCTGCCACGTACTTCTCAGTGCCATTACTCAAGGTCATGTTGCCAGTAGTGCTGTCTGTAGTGACAGTAAAGCCGGTGGTTGCTGCTTGGAAGTTGAAGCCACCTTGCAGTCCTGTAGTATCGCCTGCGCCACCAGCTAAGTTCAGAGCCAATATCTCTTCAACGGTAAGTGATGAACCACCGATGTTGACAGAGGTGCCCGCAGGAAGATTGGCCGACGCCGCAAGTGCCACCTGAAGAACGCTTGGGTTATTCTGCATGAGGGTCTTGAGGCCTGCTGGAGTGCTTGTGTCTGCGCCGGCTAGTGCAGTAGCAGACAGGTTCTTGATAACGCCAGAGACTGCTTTTTCGGTAAGTGTCTTAACTTGTGCAACAACTGAGGCTGTAACTTCACCGCTAGCTTTTGCACCTTGTGCAATAACCTTGATGCTGGCATTAACAACCGAGAGAATATTAGTTGAGCTTGCACCGGTAGCGATAAGATTGGCTGCGTCTTTCACCACATTGGTCACTAGCGTATTCACTTGCGTATTTAATTCGGCTTTTTGCGCCGTTGTGAGGCCCGTCGACTTAGTGTTGATCGCCTCAAGAGTACTAGCAAGATTGGTAATTGTGTTTGCCGCTTTAGCTGTATCGATGGCAGCATTCTTCTGTGTGGCAGTGCCGGCAAGTTCAATTGACTTACTTACAGTAGTCAAAGTGGTTAACGCCGTTGTCGCTGCCGTTGCCGTTAGCGTGGTGGCGCTGTTGATTTGCGCGGTAGTATTTGATGCCAAAGTCGTGGCGGAGTCAGCTGCTGTATTGAGCTTATCAACTGTTGCGGTAGTTACCGTTTCGCCAGCAAGTTCGTTCTCAATTGCAGTATTTTCTGTTTGTTGAGTTTGAGTTTGCTCAGTAACTGTGGGCGTTGTTGGTGTTGTTGCTACGGCACAATTTTCTGTGAATGCCGAGGGAGCACCAATAGGTGCAGCAGTGACGCCAGCCACACTAAACTGGCCTCTTACCGCGTACGCCAGTGTTAGTTCTGACGCAAGTGCGTTGCTACCAAGCTGGAATACAGCGTTGGATTGCGAGCCAGTATTTGCGGCGCACGTGGATTGGAAACGTGGGAAGGCTTGGAAACTACTGCCCACACCTATTCGAATTCCACCTGCTGTAGTTTCTTGCATTGCAATCGTGTAGGTAAAGTTCCTAGGGCTGCTAATAGTATTAAGGATCGCTTTAATAGAAGGGTGCTTGGCGTCTATCTCCGCGAGAACCTTAGACATCGTGAACGAAAAGTTATTATTCGTTACTGAAATCGGGCGATCTCCAGCGATGGCTGGGATGTCTAGTAAAACATTAACATTCACAGAGCCGTCTGCATCTCGGGCTAGCACACGTATTTTTTGACTGGCATCCAAGACACCAGTGGTAACGTTATTGCCTGCTACAGTAAGGTCTAGAGAGGGGATATACACTTCCACCCGGCTGTCAGTATTGTCATCGTCGAAAACAATGCCCAATTTGAACTTATAAGTCCCATCTGTGAAGTTGGTTGCCGCCATCGTAAGAGCGATGTCTGGAATTCCGTAGGTAGTACCAACGGGTACGTCTGTAACTCTAGTGGCTATACCGGTGCTTTCGACAGTGGCGGATTTTGCACCAAGGGTTACCGTGCCCTGGGTTGCAGTGCCAGAGAGTGTAAGCTCAGCGGCATTGGCACTAATACCCAAACCAGAAAGGATAGCGGCCAAGACAACCTGGTTTAAGTACTTTTTCTTGTAACTAGTCTTTGTGGTCATTCCGATTACCCTCTGTAGTCTGAGTTTGTTAACTGCATTATGTTTTTAATAAAGATTGGTTGATTTTTCGCATTATACATGATTATTGTCGAGTGTCATGACCTAGAACCCACGAATTTAGGGCTATATGCGTTGGCGGGAAAAAATATTTACTCGCCAACTTATTCATCAAAGCGTGATGCCAATTTGTAAACCCACAAATCCATATGGATTGTCCGAAAATGATCCACTTAGCGGATTGTTGTAATGGGGTATTACGCCAAGAAACTGGTTGCTATAAAGGTTGCCAACTACGCTGGCATGGACTTTCGGCGTTACCCAGTAGGAGATACTGCCACGTATGCTGTGATTGTCTCGCGTGTCTGCACTATTTACATTACTGCCGCGTAAAAAAGACGGCAGCAATGAGTTATTGGGATTGGTTATGGCGGTTAACTCGCTGTCATTGATGCGCAAATACTCATAACTAAGCTGTAGTGGCATGCGTGGGGTGATCTGCCAGTTGAGGGCCGCGCCAAGTAATATTTGCTTAGCTTCTGTGTTAAACGACTGTTCGAAAGCAGGGGCTAGGAAGGCAGAGGTGATGCTGGAGCCGGTGCCAGAGCTAGCTTCGTTCTCAGCGTAGCCTGCCCAGAACGTAGTGCCGATACTATTACTAAAGGGGGTGCTGTAGAGAACCCGAGCCTGCCAGCCGTCGTCTTCCAAATCTTGAAGGCGGAAGGTCTGCGGCGTAGTAAAGTCTATCGTTAGGTTGCCAGAGAGCGTAACTCTGTCGATAACGCCCTCGAAATCATTAGTGCTGTTGCTCGTGCGGGTTAGTTCCAAGCTTGCTGCGCGCCATGGTCGCGCGTCATCGGTATGGCCCGCCTCAAAGAAGTTCCATTTCAAACCATAGGCGGTGGCGGTGGTGCTTAGGCCGTTGTCGATATCGAGTAGATTGATGGAGGAGACTTCGCCAAGCTCAATCTTAAGGTCGTGTTCTTGCCTGCGATAAAAGGCACTCAGATATGAGGTTAGGCCAAAGTGCAGCTCTATTTTTTGGCCGCTCAAGTCGCCGCTGTCGCCCTCTAGTTTACGAGTGCCTGCGAGCAGGTCGTCGCGAATGTCTAAGAAGTCGATTGTATCGTTAACCGCAATCTTGGCGAACGTAGCTTCGAAATCGAGCGCTGGAATAGTAAAGGCGCTGGGGTTGTTGCTATGAATCCAGCCCAATGGGCTGTCTGCAAATGCGGTATTGCCCTGAAGAATAGCCGTTAGGCTAGCGGCAAGAAGACTTGTTGCGCGTTTCGTGTTCATAGAAGGGAGAAAGCTCATCCAGTGAGTGCTTGATTGCATCATAAATTAATAGTCGGCATGCCTTCGCTACGCTGAAGTGCACGAACGTCAAAGATTACGTTCACAACGGCGGGATTACAAGCATATTATGGCAATAACTTGTTAAATATTAGTGACATTGCGTGCACTATTCGGGTGCCATCACCTAAAGCCTTAACAAGTCACTCATCATAAGAATTTTTTGTGTCATTATCGGGCAGATCAGCTAAACTTAGCGGCTAATTATTGAAGCACGAACCACAGAGTCTTCCATGCGTTTGAAATGTATTAAATTGGCAGGTTTCAAGTCTTTTGTTGATCCCACCACCGTAAACTTCCCCAGCAATCTGTGCGCTGTCGTCGGGCCAAATGGCTGCGGCAAGTCTAATATTATCGACGCCGTGCGTTGGGTAATGGGCGAGAGCTCGGCCAAGAACCTGCGCGGCGAGAGCATGACCGACGTCATCTTCAATGGCTCTGGCAACCGCAAGCCGGTGGGGCAGGCCAGTATCGAGCTGGTCTTCGACAATAGCGATAACCGCATCAAGGGCGAGTACGCCCAGTTCAACGAGATCTCTATTAAACGCAAGGTATCCCGCGATGGCACCTCGGGCTATATGCTCAACGGCACCAAGTGCCGCCGCCGCGATATTACCGACATCTTCCTAGGTACTGGCCTTGGCGCACGGAGCTACTCGATCATCGAGCAGGGCATGGTGTCGCGCCTTATCGAGTCTAAGCCGGAGGAGCTGCGCATCTTCATCGAAGAGGCTGCGGGCATCTCTAAGTATAAGGAACGTCGCCGCGATACGGAGAACCGTATTAAGCGCACGCGCGAGAATTTGGAGCGATTGACGGACCTGCGCGAAGAGATGGGCCGGCAGCTGCAGCACTTGCACCGTCAGGCGCAGGCTGCGGAGAAGTTCGGCGAGTTCAAGCAGCAGGAGCGCGAGCTCACGGCTCAGCACAATGCGCTGCGCTGGAAGACTCTTAACGACGAGCTAGAGGCCAAGCAGGCCATCATCAAAGAGCTAGAGATCAAGATCGAGGCGGCGGTAGCCGAGCAGCGTAGTGCGGATGCGCAGATCGAGAAGCATTTGGTGGACAACACCGACTTCAATGACCAGCTCAGCGAGATCCAGGGCCGTTACTACAGCCTTGGCAGCGATATCGCGCGCATCGAGCAGTCCATCGAGCACCATATCGAGCGCACGGCGCAGCTTAAGCGCGACCTGATGGAGACAGAGGATGGTTTTGGGCTTACCCAGGGCGAGCTCGAGTCCGATCTTGCCAAGCTACAGACACTGGAAATAGAAGTAGAGCAGATTGAACCTAAGCTCGAGGAAGCCCAAGCGGTGGAGGAGGAGTCCGCGTTCGCGCTGGAGGAGTCCGACGAGCGCATGCAGCAGTGGCAACAAGAGTGGGACGAGTTCAATCAGCGCGCGGAAGAGCCGCGCCAAATTGCAGAGGTCGAGCAGTCACGTATTCAGCAGCTAGAGAAGATCGTAGAGCGTGGCATCGATCGCAAGCAACGCCTACTGGAAGAGAAGAAGTCGCTGGGGGATAACCCGGAGCAGGGCGTGATCGACAACCTCTCTATAGAAGTATCAAAGCTCGAGGAAGACCTAGAGCAGCATCAGAACAGCAATGGCGAGTTAGCGCAGCAGATCGAGGAAGAACGCACCCGTGCCCAAGCGGTGGCCAGTGATCTGGACCGCGCGCGTAGTGAGTTGCAAGGCCTTAAGGGGCGGGCATCGTCACTAGACGCGCTACAGAAGGCGGCGTTGGGCCGTAATAACGAGGGCATGAATCGCTGGCTCAAGAGCAAGGAGCTGCACGAGAGCAAGCGCCTGGGCGAGAGCATTCGCGTGGCCAGTGGCTATGAGGCCGCGGTCGAGGCGGTGCTGGGCGACTACCTGCAGAGCGTGTGCGTAGAGAATATAGACAGTGTAGAGAGCCTACTCTCGGAACTGCCCTCCGGCTTGCTATCCCTAGTCGAGACTGGCGTTGTTAGCGATAAGCCGGCTAGCGCTGCGGGCCGCCAGGCCTTGAGCGGCAAGATCGAGTCGAGCTGGGACAGCGCAGCATTGTTGGCGGGTATCTATGTAGCAGAGGACATCGGCGCGGCGTTGAGCATGCGCGGCAGCCTGGCAGCCCAGGAATCTGTGGTTACTAAGCAGGGCGTGTGGCTGGGCAAGTCTTGGATTCGGGTGCGTAAGGCGGCGGACGAGAAGGCGGGCCTGCTAGAGCGCAAGGGCGAGATCTCCAAGCTCGAAGAACACATCGAATTGCAGCAATCTCGCGTGGAAGAATTAGTGGAAACTCAAGCGCTTACGCGGGAAACCTTGCGTGACCTTGAGAGTCGCCGCGAAGACCTGCAAAGGCAGATCGCGCAGACGGCGCGCCAGTACAGCGAGCAGAAGTCGCAGCTTGGCGCCAAGCTCATGAAGGTCGAGCAGACCACGCTGCGCCGCGAGCGTTTGCAGCACGAGCTAGACGATTTGCAGCGTCAACTGGCGATCGAGGAAGAGAACACAGCGCTGGCCCGCTCTAACTTGCAGGCCGCACTAGACTCGATGGAACAGGATACCGAGCGCAAAGAACAGCTGTTAGCGCAGCGCGATGAGCGCCGCGAGGCCTTGGACCAGATTCGTCAGAAGGCGCGTCACGATAAAGACGTGGCACATCAATTAGCATTGCAGCAGCAGTCGCTGAACTCGCAGCTCAAATCATTGCGCGACACCAAAGAGCGCATGGCCTCTCAGGTGCAGCGCGCCAAAGAGCGCATCGAGTCATTGAAACGGCAATTGGCAGAGTCCGACGAGCCGCTAGAGATGAAGCGCGCGGAGTTGGAGACACAACTGCAGAAGCGACTAGAGGTCGAGGAGCAACTCAACGCCGCCAAGGCCAAGGCCGATAGCAACGAACACACACTGCGCAATCTTGAGCAGCAGCGCTCGCACTTCGAGCGCACGGCCGTGGCCCTGCGCGAGCAGATGATGGAGCACCGCCTGCGTAACGAGGGCGACATGGTCAAGCGCGAGGCGCTAGAAGAGCAGCTACGCGATGCCAAGTACGATCTGCAGACCGTGTTGGCCAATATTCCCGAAGACTTGAATCAGGCAGGCTGTGAACGTGAGCTCGAGGCCTTGGGCAACCGCATTCAGCGCCTGGGCGCCATCAACCTTGCGGCCATCGACGAGTATAAGCAGCAGTCCGAGCGCAAGGTGTACTTGGATTCGCAGAACGACGACCTAGAGCGCGCCTTGGTCACTCTCGAGAACGCGATCCGCAAGATCGACAAAGAGACCCGCACGCGCTTCAAAGAGACCTTCGACAAGATTAACGCTGGCCTGCAGGAGCTGTTCCCCAAAGTGTTCGGGGGCGGGCACGCCTACTTGGATATGACGGGCGAAGACCTCCTGGATACCGGCGTGGCGATTATGGCGCGACCACCTGGCAAGCGTAACAGCACCATTCACCTGCTCTCGGGCGGTGAGAAGGCGATGACCGCTATCGCCTTGGTGTTCTCGATCTTCCAGCTCAACCCTTCGCCTTTCTGTATGTTGGACGAAGTGGACGCACCTCTGGACGATGCTAACGTGGGCCGCTATGCCAACTTGGTGAAAGAGATGTCTAGCGCTGTGCAGTTCGTGTTTATCACCCACAATAAGCTGACTATGGAAATGGCAAATCAGCTATTGGGTGTTACCATGCACGAGCCAGGCGTATCGCGCATCGTGGCGGTGGATATCGCCGAAGCAGCAGAGCTGGCGGCGATGTAATACAGCATTTTGTTGTAGAAGCCACTGGCTGTAGGAGCTTGCCCTGCAAGCGATTGGGTATGATTGATGCTGGTCTGTGGAAAATTTAAGCATATCGCCTGCAGGGCAGGCTCCTACAGGCGATCCGAAACAAGAACAACATTCATAGAGACAGAGCTGTAAATATGGGGCTACGCGAACTTCTTATCCTTATTCTAATCCTCGCAATTGTGGGCGTTATATTGCGAGGCTTGTATGTAGCCTTGCGCGCCCGCCGCGGACAATTGCGCATGCAATTGGATAAGAATATTCCCCAGTACGACCCGGACGAGTTGGTGCGTTCCGAGCTGCCCAATGGCGGCGCGCGCATGGTGGAACGCTCCTTCGCTAAGGTATTGCAGCAGAACTCCGAGTTCACCTCTAACGAGCGTCGCAAGGCAGCCAAGTCGGACCACGCCATTCCCGTGCTCATGGATACCGTTGGAGATGATGACGACGAAGACGAGGGCGTTAGCGCGCCTCGCCAGTCTAGTGTCGCTAGCGCACGTGACGCGGCCCGCCAGAAACACTTGCTAGGCCAACGCGGTGCCCCCATCGTGCAGAAGCCGGTGCATCGCCCCATCGATCGCATCGCTGCCGCCGCGCAGAACACTCCCACTATTACTAGCACCCCCGTTCCCATGCAGAAGCCACTCGAGCCTGAGCACGAGAACGATGAGGATTATTACGACGATCCGCTAGACAGCCATGTGTTCAACGAGCGCTCGGACTCCGCCGAAGCAGAGCAGGAAGCCGATTATCGAGATGCTGAGCCATTCGAAGACGACGAAGATGAAGATGACTTCGACGACAGTTATGACGATAGCGATGAGGACGAAGACGATCTCGACGATAGCCCATCCGAGGAAAGCGTAGATTCTGATGACGACTATGATGATGATGAAGACGAAGACGACTTGGACGACTTGGACGACTTGGACGACTTGGACGAGCAGGACGACGATTTCGATGAAGAGTCAGACGATGAAGAGCCGGACGACGTAAGCAACATCTCCGACTACGATGATAGAGACGACGAAGAAGACGACGAGCTCTACGGCAATAAGGCTTACGACGACAATGTGTCTTGGGAAGAGGAAGACGACGCCGAGGATGAAGAAGTAGATCTCGAGGCCGAAGAGTTCGATGTCGTGTACGCGGAGTCCGAGGGCGAAGAGTTACTGTCGGGCCCGCAAGACAATGTGCGTTATGACGACGCAGACGATGGCTGGGACGAAGACAGCGAAGAACAGCAAGAACCCGAAGAGAGTGGGCCACGCCGCTGGTTGAAATGGGCGGGCAACAAGCTCACCGGCATGGGCGCCAGCAGCGAAGAGCCAGTACGCGAGCGTGACTTCCATGGTGGCGAGCGTGCGGAGCCAGTATTAGGCCTAGACGGGTTCGACGAAGACTTAAGCCCGGCACCCGCAGCGAAGCCAGAGCCAGCGCCTCCACGCACGAAGGAGCCACTGGACAAGTCGCGTCAAGCGCAGCTGTTCGCAGACGAAGACCCAGTTGAAGAACTAAGCGAAGAGGAAGAAGACTTCTTCGACGACGCGCCAGCCCAACCGGCGCCGTGTGCCCAAGAGCCAAAGGCGAAGCAGGCGAGTGCAGAGGCCGCAGTGCCACAGGAATACAGTGAGGTCTTGGTCATTAATGTGGTGGCCAAACCAGATCGTGAGTTCTATGGCGTGGACTTATTGCAGGCCTTGCTTGGTTCCGGTTTGCGTTTCGGCGACATGAGTATCTTCCACCGGCATTTCGATCAAGACCCGAGTAGCCCAGTATTGTTCAGCGTGGCCAATATGGTGAACCCTGGCACCTTCGACTTGAACCAGATTAATGATTTCGCCACTCGCGGTGTCTGTTTCTTCATGACACTACCCAATGTGGCCAATAGCATGCAGGCGTTTGACAGAATGCTCGACGCGGCACAGCAACTGCGTATTGCGCTGGATGGCGATCTTAAAGATGATAATCGCAGCGTTATGACCGCACAGACCATCGAGCACTATCGTCAACGCGTGCGCGACTTCGATCTTAGGCAACTACGTCAGTCAAAATGACCGAGCATTCGATACCTGGGCAAGCCGTTTTGCAGGAGCTCGCGCAACTGCGAGCCGAGCTTGCTCGTCATGATTACCTCTACCATACCCTCGATGCCCCCATCATTCCCGATGCGGAGTACGACCAGCTATTCCTGCGCCTTGAAAAGATCGAACAGGAGTTTCCGCAACTAATCAGCTCCGACTCACCGACTCAGCGCGTGGGTTCTGCGCCACTGAGTGGCTTCGAACAAGTAAGGCACGAGCTGCCGATGATGTCCTTAGCCAAGGTCTTCAATGGCAGCGATCTGGTCGACTTCGAAGAGCGCATCAAGAAGCGCTTGGATAGCGAGGCGGCAATTCACTATAGCTGCGAGCCGAAGATAGACGGTGTCGCCGTGAGCCTGCTCTATGAAAATGGCGTACTGGTGCGTGCCGCAACCCGTGGCGATGGCGTAACTGGCGAAGACATCACCCACAATGTGCGCACGATTAAAGACGTGCCGCTACGCCTGCGCGATGCCGCAGCAGAAGATGAAAAGGGGCCTGCTATCCCACGACGCCTAGAGGTGCGCGGCGAGATCTATATGAGCCGCTCCGGTTTCGATCAGATCAATCTGGCTGCGGTAGAGGCGGGCACTAAGACCTTCGTGAATCCGCGTAATGCCGCTGCGGGCACGCTGCGCCAATTGGATCCCAGAATCGCCGCGGCGCGTCCGCTGCATATGTTCTGTTATAGCGTCGGTATCTTTGAGGTAGCAGAAGGCGTCGAGACGCCTGCCAGCCTAAGTGCCACCTTCGAGTTGTTAGCGCAGTGGGGTTTGCGTTTGAACCCAGAGCGGCAAGTCGTGGAAGGCGCGCAGGAGTGTTTGCAATATTCGGAGCGCCTCCTCGTTAAGCGGCCAGACCTCGACTACGAGATCGACGGCGCGGTGATCAAGGTCGACCGCCTGCAGTTGCAAGCGGAACTAGGGTTTAACGCACGCACGCCGCGATGGGCGATGGCCTATAAGTTTCCGGCAGAAGAAGTTTCAACCGTTGTGCGCGACGTAGAGTTTCAAGTGGGGCGCACCGGCACCATTACACCTGTAGCGCGTCTCGAGCCTGTATTCGTCGGCGGCGTAACCGTTAGCAATGCAACGCTGCATAATATGGCGGAGATTGCTCGCCTAGGCGTGCGCATCGGCGACACAGTAATCGTGCGCCGCGCAGGGGATGTGATACCTAAGATCGTCAAGGTGGTAACGCCCGAAGGCGCGAAGGGCGAACTGCGCGAAGTGCAAATGCCCCAGGCTTGCCCGGCATGCGGATCGGAAGTAGAGCCCGCCGGGGATATCTTGTTCCGCTGCAGCGGCGGGCTAGTTTGCCCAGCACAGAGAAAAGAAGCCATCAGGCACTTCTGTGCCCGCGGTGCGCTAGACATAGACGGGCTTGGTGACAAGCTAGTCGAGCAATTCGTCGATGCGGGCATCGTGAAAGATGTCTCGGATGTGTTCCACCTAAGCTTCGCGGATATCGAGGGCCTAGAGCGCATGGCGGAGAAGTCCGCCAATAATCTGTTAGCCGCCATCGACAAGTCGCGCAGCACCACGCTGCCGCGCTTCCTGTTCGGCCTAGGCATTCCCGAGGTAGGAGAGGCCACTGCACTGGCGCTGGCGAGTCATTTCGGCAGCCTAGAGGCATTGATGGATGCGGATACGCAGGCATTAGAATCGGTAGAGGATGTAGGCCCTATTGTTGCGGCCCATGTCGCCCACTTCTTCGCCAACGAAGACAATCGCGTGGTCATCGCGCGCCTGCGTGAGGCCGGCGTGCATTGGTCCGACGAAGAGGTGGTGGAACAATCCGACGCCTTGAACGGGCAGATATTCGTGCTCACCGGCAGCCTAGAGATCATGACCCGGGACGAGGCCAAGGCGAAATTACAGGCATTGGGTGCTAAGGTAGCGGGCAGTGTTTCTAAGAAGACCACATGGGTGGTGGCCGGCCCTGGCGCGGGTTCCAAGCTCGATAAGGCGGTAGAGTTGGGCGTGTCGGTAATGGATGAGGCGCAGTTCGTGTCTTTTCTGGAGCAACACCAGCCATAATTCAAAACCACTGCCTGTAGGAGCCTGCCCTGCAGGCGATTATGGGTGTGATTGAAACAGATCTGTAGAAAGTTTTGGCCATCGCTTGCAGGGCATCCCCTTACGAGGACAAGAGCTCCTACAGTCAGAAACATATTCTAGATTCCGCGTAAAGGAGGGCACAGATGCAAAGAACCACATTGATACTGCTCGCGCTCCTCAGCCTCGCGGGCTGCATGAACAGCCAACCCAAGAACCTTGGGAACGCCTGCTCCATTTTCGAGGAGAATCGCTCGTGGTTCAGGGCGGCGGCAGACGCCGAGAAGCGCTGGGGCGTGCCGATCTCGGTGTCCATGGCCTTTATCTATCAAGAGTCTGCGTTTCGCTCGCGGGCCAAGCCTGCCCGTAGCCGCATCCTCTGGGTAATTCCGGGCCCTAGGCCCTCCAATGCCTATGGCTATGCCCAGGCTCTGGATAGTACTTGGGCTGACTACCAGCGCTCTACCGGCAACTCCCGCGCCAAGCGCTCGAGTTTCAGCGACGCGGTGGACTTCGTGGGTTGGTATAACGCGAATAGTTACCGGCGCAATAACATCGCGCTTCATAACGCACGGGACCTGTACTTAGCCTATCACGAGGGCAATACGGGCTTCGAGCGCCGCACCTATGCCGATAAGCAGTGGCTCATCGATACGGCTGGAAGGGTGCAGGGCAATGCGGATCGTTATCAGGCGCAGATCGACATCTGCGCAGATGAATTGGGCAAGAACTGGTGGCAACGCCTATTTTCTTAAGTAGTGCCTCCATAGTGAGGCTTTTGGAACAGGGAAGACTATGAGTTGGTGGGGTAAGGTAATCGGTGGCACCTTCGGTTTCGTCATGGGCGGGCCAATAGGGGCGGTTCTAGGCGCAGCCTTGGGCAATTATTTCGATGCGGGCTTAGATGGCGTGTCGATCGACAGGATCGGGGGGCCACAGACTAACGAGCGGGTACAGACGGCCTTCTTCACCGCCGTGTTCTCCTTGATGGGCTATATCGCCAAGGCCGATGGCCGTGTCAGTCAGGACGAGATATCGCTGGCACAGCAGGTCATGGGGCAGATGCAGCTGCAGCCTGCGCAGCGCAAGCTGGCAATCAAGCTGTTCGAACAGGGCAAGCAGGACAATTTTCCCTATCAAGAGGTCTTGGCGCAGTTTAAGCGTGAGTGTCAGCGCCGGCGCAATCTGATTCAGATGTTTCTAGAGATCCTCATCGCCACCGCACTGGCAGACGGCAAGATGGAGGCGAGTGAGCGGCGCCTGCTAGAGTCCATGGCGGCGAGCCTAGGCTACCCTAAGCAGGCCTTCGATCAGTTGGTCTTACGCATGAGCGCCCAGTTCCGTTTTCAAGGGCAGGAGGCCCCAGCGGATCGTCTGCGCGACGCATACAAGGTGTTAGGACTGGAAAGCAGTGCCAGTACCGCCGATGTTAAACGCGCCTATCGCAAACTCATGAGTCAGCATCATCCAGACAAACTCGTCTCGAAGGGTTTGCCCGAAGAGATGATGGCGATGGCTAAGAAGAAAACCCAAGAAATCAAGATGGCCTATGACACGATTGTGGAGCAGCGGGGGGGTTGATAAATATCTGCGGGTGATTTTGGCATATCGCCTGCAGGGCACCCCCTTACGAGGGCATGGGCTCCTACAGTCAGCGCGCTGTTTTTGAACAGATGGGAACCACTGACTGTAGGAGCTTGCCCTGCAAGCGATTGGGTTTGATTGATAAATATCTGCGGCTGATTTTGGCATATCGCCTGCAGGGCACCCCCTTAAGAGGGCATGGGCTCCTACAGTCAGCGCATAGTTCTATAGATGTGGGGGGGGCTTGACGAAACCGCAGGCAAAAAAAACCCGGCCAAAGGGGGCCGGGTTTAAATTACTACTATCAAGGGAGAGATAAAATGAAACAAAACCCACAATTTTGTCTGCAATTCACCTACACCTATTCAGACTGTGCCTTTCGCGCATAGTTCCAAAGAATTCAAAAATAATTTAAAAATATTTTTAATCTTGTAGATGCGCCCAGGAATGAGATGCTTCTAGCGCGGTTTATGTCTCTGATTGTAGGAGCCTGTCCTGTAGGAGCCTGCCCAGCAGGCGATTTGTCTAAATTTTCCACAGATCTATTTCAATCGCACCAAATCGCCTGCTGGGCAGGCTCCTACAGGGCTGGCTCCTACAGGCAGCGTATTTTCCATATTGGAGCACATTAATAATAAGCGTTAATGTATTGATATATTAGACATTATGGATATCTAGATGCAGGTCTTTCACCTGCTCTAATTTACTGGTGTTGCTAATCAAGCCAATGCTGGCCTTCTCTGGCAGCAGATAACGCGCAGCCACGCGTTGCAGATCGGCCATCTGCGTCCCTAACACCTGCTTGCGATAGTGCAGACGATGCTCGAGAGTGCGGCCAAATAGCTCGTTGTAGAACGCCTGTTTCGCCTCGCCAGCTGGTGAGCTAGATTTATCCATGCTGCTAATCACGCCCAATATTGCCTCTTCAACCAAACGCTCGTCATGTGTGCCGCTTAGCACCCATTCTATGGCGCGATCGTAGTCCTTCAGTGTCTCTACTAGCCTTGGGTCGCGGTAAGAATAGAAGCGGAATGAGGCGGAGTTACCATCCTGATCTGCGCCGCCACCATAGGCGCCGCCTTGCTCGCGAATCGTTCTGTGTAGGAAACCGTTACGCAGGAAGCCGCCGAGTACCGACAGTGCGGCGTGGTCAGGGTGCGAGGACGGTACCGTAGGGTAGGCCTTAGCGCAGAAGTTCACTTGGGTGTTGGTCGTCCAGATCTGGCGCACTTGCTCGCGGCGCTCGGGTAATAGCAGAGCCTGGAAGCCGTCGCTCGGCGCGCTCGCTTGGCTCCAGCGCTGGGCGAGGGTCTCGGTAATGGATTGCTGCGCAGCCTCTTCGGCGACTAAGAGCACGCGCTTGGGCGCCTGCTTTAGTTTGCTGTGTATCGCTTGGAACTTGGCGAGCAGGGCTTTGGCTTGTTCGTCGCTCTTGATTGCCTTGCTCAATGCGCGCAGAGAGTTGATGCCGGCGAGACCGGTGAAGCGATGGTTAAGCTGTGCGGTAGGGCTCATGCCACTGCTCGCCAAGGCCATCGCCAATACGTGGCCCTGCCCGGTGATGCTGCTCTCGCGCCGCGCACTTATCTGATCCATGATCTCCCGCAGGCGTTGCACCTCGTCGAAGCGCACCTCAGCGAAGGTCTCGAACAATAGGTCTGTTAGTGCGGCCTGATTGGCCACCAGTGCCTTGCTAGAGAGGACGATGATCGCCTTGCTGCGTTGCTCATCGTCGATAGTGCTGCGGATGTTGGCGTAGTAACCCACACCGCCGCTGATGCTGGACTGCCAGGTCTGCACCTCGCCGTAGCTGCGCTTGCCGACACCGAACTCCGACACGCAAGTAGTGTAGTAGGGCAGCACGGCAAGCAGTTCGTCTTCAAGCTGCGGCAGCTCGATTATTAATTGCTGATAACAGATGCCATTGGTGCCCTGTGGGTAGAAGCTTACTGGCATCTTGCTGCCAGCCACGTCGATGTCACTGGTCTCCGATGGTGGCGAAGGCAAATCTGCTGGCACGTCTTCTAGGCCGACCTTGGGCAGAATAGAGGGATCGTCCTGCGCCTCTTGGCGCTCGTTCAATTGCTTGCTGCGCTCGATAATTTGTTGCGCTTCTTCATCGCTTAGACTGTCTTTGATCGCCTGCAGGCGCTGCACTTCTGCGGCAACCTGGCGCGCAGATAGGTGCGGGTCTGGCTGCAGAGTCAGGACTAGGTTATGGGGGTTGTCTAATAGCAGTTTCTGAATCAAGTGTCCGATGAAATTCGGCTGGGCGATCTGCTCGCGCAGGCGCGCAAGCGCAGGATCGATGTCTAAGACGTTGATCGGGTCGCCGCCATGAATAGCGCTAGAGAGGCTGGCGATAATGAGTTGCAAGCCATAGGGATGGCTGTCGCCGGTAATCTCGCGCTGATGCAGTTCTAGCTGGTGCAGGGCTGCCTGCACTTGTTCCTCTGGCACGCCATCGCGCGCAAGAGTTTCTAGCGTGCTACGAATCAAGGCTTCCACTTCCGCCGTGGCGCCTTTGGCGCAGCCTTCGAGCCCGCACATGAAGCTCATCTCGCGATTGCCGTCTTCCAGGCCACACATGGGTGAGGGCGAAGAGCCTAGGCCGCAAGTCTCCAAGACATTCATGAGAGGACTGGCGCTATTATCTAGCAGCACGCTGGAAAGCAGTTGTGCCTGGAACATGTCGTCTAGATTGATGCTCTTGCCTAACAGCCATGCCATGACGACATGAGTCTTGTCTTGGCTCTCGCCATCTTCGCTCTCTTGTTCGCTTAGTGGGTAGCTCTCTTCCACACGCACAGGCGCGAAATAACGCTTCTCATCTGGCACATGGATGTTGATGTCCAGTTTCTCGAAACGTGCGAGGGCCAGGTCGTGGAAGCGCTGCTGATGCTCGAATGCGGGTATGTCGCCGTAGGTCATGAACACGGAGTTGCTGGGGTGGTAATGGGATGCGTAGAACTCTTTAAGCTCGGCATAGCTAAGGTCTGGAATATGCTCGGGCTCGCCGCCACTGTTGTAGTGATAAGTGGTGGTGGGGTAGAGATACTTGCTGAGGGTCTGCCACAGAATCGAGTTCGTGGAACTCATGGCGCCCTTCATCTCGTTAAACACTACGCCCTTGTACTCGAGCGCGCTGTCTGGATTATTCGTCTCGCTGAACTCTAGGCGGTGCCCCTCTTGGGCGAAGTCTAGCTCGTGCAGGCGCGAGAAGAACACGGCGTCTAGGTAGACCTCGAGCAGGTTGTTAAAGTCTTTGCGGTTCTTACTTGCGAAGGGGTAGGCGGTCCAGTCGCTGCTAGTAAACGCGTTCATGAAGGTGTTGAGCGAGCGCCTAATCATCATGAAGAAGGGGTCGCGTACTGGGTAGCGTTCACTGCCGCAAAGTACGGTGTGCTCCAGAATATGGGCAACGCCTTTCGAGTCCATCGGCACCGTGCGCAGTGCCACTAGGAATACGTTTTCGACATCGTCGCTGGCAAGGTGGAAGTACTGCGCACCCGTGACCTTGTGTCGATACTCTTCCATCACGACGTTTAGCGTCGGGATACGCTGGCTGCGCAGCCACTCGAAGGCAGGGTGAACCTGGGCCGGTGCGCTCAATTGGCTATTGCCGGCAGCATTGTTCTGGGCCTGTGTGGCGGTATTACTTGCGCTTTGCGTCATGCAGTGACTCCTGATCGTTGGGTTTGCTATCCGGCCTTAAACACGACGTGGACAGCGAGTAATTCAATACTAGCCTGCTTCATGCATTGGTGCAGCTGCATGGTTTGTTCTTTCAGATACTCGATCTCAGACTCTCTGACATTGGGGTTGACCTGCTTTAATGCAACCAGGCGTTTGATCTCGCCGGTCTGGGTCTTGAGCATGTCGTTGCTGGCGTCGCCCACTTTGATCGCCATCTGCGCCTGTGCCTTCGCCTCGCCCTTGCGCAGCAGTTCGATGATGCGTGCCTGATGCTCGCTGATCAGCCCTGCGGCCTCGTGTTTGTCGATGTAGCGCAGTCTGTGGCGCACTGGGTCTAGCGATACCTTGGCCGCGCGCTCCCCATCTACCTCGGGCACGAGGGTGTAGCAGAAGCTAGTGGCGGGCAGGTAGCGCGACATCTGCAGATGCTTCGGGGCAGGGGCGAGGATGCGATAGATCGCCTCGATCACGAATTCCTGCTCGGTAATGCCGGCCTCGCGTCCATCGACTGCCGGCAGGAGGCTGACGGCAGCGCCGCCCTGGGGCGAATCCAACACCATGTCGATGGCGCCGCGCACCATGGGGTGCTGCCAAGTTAGGAACTGAATGTCCTCGCGGTGCAGACTTAACTGGCGCGCGAAGGTCACGCCGATGCCATCATCTGGCAGGCCGGGGAAGGAGTCTACGATCATCTCCTCGGTCGGGTGGATGATATAGCTGTCGTCCGCGTTATGTTCGTAGTGGATGCCGAAGGCGTCGAAGGCCTCCTTCATATAGTCCTCTGGCGTGCAGGCGGCCTCGAAGTCTTCGATCTGCTGCACGGTCTGCTGCGCACTTTGCTTATTGAAGGAGTTGATCTCCAACAGGCGATCGCGGCCCTGTTCTAACTCGGCATTCAAAGTATGGTTGAGCTGCTTGGCATCCTGCAGGAATTGGGTGAACTCTTCGGAGCCGAGCTTAGGCGCCAGCAGGTGTGCGTGCAGTTCGCTCTCGTATTGCCGGTAGACGCGATAGGCCGCCGGTGCCACGAAGATGAAGGCGTTTAGTGACTCTTGGTACCATTGGAACAGGGCTTCTTGCGCGCTGTCTTGGAAGATTGGCACATGAATCTGAATGGTGTGCTTCTGGCCGATGCGATCTAGGCGCCCGATGCGCTGCTCCAACAAGTCTGGATTCAGTGGCAGGTCGAACAGGATCATGTGGCGACAGAATTGGAAGTTACGGCCCTCGCTGCCGATCTCCGAACATACCAATATCTGCGCGCTGCTCTCGGTGCCGGCGAAGTAGGCTGCCGCGCGGTCGCGGTCCAGTAGGTCCATATGGCGATGAAACACGCTGCTGCGGATGCCGGCGTTCACTCGCAGGTATTTCTCGAGGCTCATGGCCGTGACGTCTTGGGCGCAGATCAGCAGTACCTTCTCGCCGCGATTGCTCTGCAGGAACTCCACTAGCCATTTCACGCGTGGGTCAACCGATGTCCACGGCAGGCTCTGTTCCGCCTCTTCCTCGTCCATCAGTGCGCTGGCACTTATATAGGCCATCTCTGGCTTTAAATGGGTCTCGAGCGCCTCTGGGCGGGCGATGCGCAGGTCGTCATAGGCCGGTGGCAGAGGCAGTAGGTAGGGGTGCACCTCGCGGCTCGGGAAGCCGGTTAGGGATTTGCGCGTGTTGCGGAACAGGATGCGACCGGTGCCGTGTTGGTCGAGCAGCATGCGCACCAGGCGCTCCCGGGCCTCGTTCTGTGCGGTGCCGCTTGCGGTGCTAGAAGGCAGAAGGGGCGACAGGATCTGGTTGATGCCCTTGGGGTCATGCCGAGTGGCTAATACTGCCTCTAAGTCATCGAGCTGCGCGGCCGAGAGGCTAGACTTGCTCACCAGCGCGTTAATAGTCGCGGCTAGGTCGTGATAATTGGCGTGCTCTTGGTGGTAGGCCTCGTAGTCGGTGAAGCGATTGGGGTCGAGCAGTTGCAGCAGGGCGAAATGATTCTCCTGGCCCATCTGCTCTGGCGTGGCGGTTAGCAGCAGTATGCCGCGGCTAGACTCGGCGATGCGCTTGACCATGGCGTAGTCGGTGCGCTTCTTACGACGCGGGTCTGCACTGGGTGCGCTGGCCACGGCATCGTCACGCAGGTGGTGCGCCTCGTCGACGATACACAGGTCCCACTCGCCATTGATGGCGAATTCATACCATTGGGGCTGCTTCTGGAATAGGTCCACACTGGTTAAGACCAGCTGCTCCTCCATGAAGGGGTTGCGGACACCGCCTTCCTCGTCGGCCATGGCCTCGAGTATCTCGCTACAACGCTCGTCGTCGTAGAGGCTGAAGTGCAGGCTAAAGCGCCGCAGCATCTCGACCAGCCATTGGTTTAGCAGTGCGTCGGGCACGATGATCAATACGCGACTGGCAAGCCCCGTCACCAATTGCTGCTGCAGGATCAGGCCTGCCTCGATGGTCTTACCGAGACCCACTTCGTCCGCCAGCATCACCCGTGGCGCGAAACGCGAGGCAACCTCGGAGGCGATGTAGAGCTGGTGCGGAATGAGGTCGGTGCGGCCGCTACACAGGCCAAGTACGCGGGATTTTTCGATGTCACCAAGGCGCTCTAGCGTGTGTTTGCGTAGATAGAACCACTGCGAGGCATCGGTCTGCCCAGAGAATAAGCGCTCTAATGGCTTGTTCAGGGCAAGGGTGTCGCTTAGTAGCGACTCCGGTAGCTTAATCGTCTCGGTCACGTCGTCGGCGAGGTGAGAGTGGTAGATCACGGTGTCGTCGAGGGTAAACACCTCGATCACGATCAACTCATCGCCGTGCAGAGTAGTGATGGTGTCGCCCGCGGAAAACACGATGCGGTTCAGTGGTGCCTGTTGCCGTGCGTAGCGGCGCTGCTGATCGCAGGAGCGAAAGGCGAGTGTGACAGTACGATGATCGACATCGGCGACGATGCCTAGGCCCAGTTCGGGTTCTGTTTCGCTGAGCCAGCGTTGCCCGAGGGCAAAGGTATGGAGGGTTTGCATAAAGCCGGGGCGTTTCCTAAGAGGGTTGTCGAGCGCTGTATTTTAGCCGATTAGGGGGTGGCTTGAGAAACAAGAATCCCCAATCGGCGCAATTCTATTGTGGAGCTTCGCTTTGCGCTGGGCGCGGGGGCCGCTCTAGCGACATCGCACCGAAGCGTCCGGCACGGTAATCGTTGATGATCAACTCGGCCACACGGTTCCAGTCGATATCCTTATTCTTACGCACGCAGCCACGGGACACGGCGAGATCGCGCAGGAAGGCCTCGCTGTCTGCGGGCAATTCCTCGACCTTATAGCGCTCCTTGAGCCGCTCAGGGAACTGATCGATCAGCATCTGGGCGGCGAAGACCGCAACCTCGGTAGACTCCATCGCGGTCGCGCGGATAGCGCCGGACAGGGCTAGGCGGTAGGCGGCGGTCTGATCTTCGAGCTTAGGCCACAAGACCCCTGGGGTATCCACAAGGAACCAGTGATCGTTAAGCCGCACGCGCTGCTGGCCCTTAGTAATAGCGGGCTCGTTACCGGTGCGGGCAATCTTCTTGCCGAGCAGGGTGTTCATGATGGAGGACTTACCAACATTGGGGATGCCGACGATGAGCACTTGGTTCTTATGGTTCTGCTTCTTCCAGGCGCGCAGGGCAGCGGCGTCGGGGTTTGTCGGAACAGTCTCTTCGACGACGGGCTTGGCGGCATTAACCTTGCGCATGAGCTTCTGACAAAGAAACAAGACGTCGGAGGTCTCTAGGCGTTTCTCTTTGGAGCTAGTGGCGGCGTAGGCGAGGGGCTGAGCATTATAGTAGTCGAGCCATTCGCGGGTGATATGGGGGTTGGCGAGGTCGGCTTTATTAAGAACGTGCAGACATGGTTTGCCTATGCGCATGGCCTTGAGCATGGGGTTAGAGCTGGCCTGAGGCATGCGGGCGTCGAGTACTTCAATAACGACGTCGATGTCTTTAATCAGCGCGGCCATTTCCTTGTTGGCCTTGTGCATGTGGCCGGGGTACCAGGAGATTGCCATAGGATGTTCTAGTCTCAGCGGAAAATGAGCGCGAATTCTACCGTGTATGGAGCTCTAATACACGTGTAATGGCTCTGTGCTTCGTAGGGGGTAACGGATCAGTGCTCCGTAGGGGGTAATAGATCAGTGCTTCGTAGGTCGCGCTGGCTGCCGGGTATAGGGGTTCTGGAACCGCCAAAGGGCGCACATCCATGTGCAGGCTTGACGTGCGCCGTCCAGGCGCCCGACATTCCTGAACCCCTACACCCGACATCCATCGCTGATATTACGCGAGGTTGTTAATCCAACGCCTTGAATAAAAACATTTAATTTAAATTTAACTATGGTTTTTGAACAAAGTTAGCAAACTATTGGTTGGCGTTTGAAAAGAGACACGAGGGTGGTGTGGAAGTGCAGGAATGTCGGGCGCCAGGACGGCGCACGTCAAGCCTGCACATGGATGTGCGCAGTTTGGCGGTTCCAGCAATTCCATACCACCCTCGTGGCTCGAGCAACAGAGTACATAACTTCGAGCGTCAACGTGCCTAAGTTAGAGTAAGAGAGTAATGAGACTCGAGTATCAAATTGGTAGAGAGTTTTGCGTCGAAAATTAACTATGTGACAGAAAGAGCAGTAAACTGTTCACATCGAGTTGAATAGTGAGAGAGAGTCTAGAATGGATATGAAGAGTAGTATTGAGGCCAGTTTGCGCAGCGCTTTGGAATTGGAGCACCTCGATGTGCTTAATGAGAGTCATAATCATGGCGGGCCAGGGACCCAGACTCACTTTAAGGTTACGGCCGTGTCTGCCTTTTTTGAAGGCGTCGGCCCTGTGAAACGTCATCAGCATCTATACGGTCTACTTAGTGAGCAACTGCACGGCGGCGTTCATGCCCTCGCTCTGCATACCTATACACCCGCTGAGTGGGCCAAGAAGAATGGCACTGCTCCGCTTTCTCCCGACTGTATGGGCGGGAGTCACTAACGCCTTATAGCTTGCTTTATAAGGGTTTTTTTGTTACGGTGCCGCTGTTTTCTAACTACGGGATAATGAATACTTAATGCTCAGACTATTAGCTTACCCAAGATCCTCAGCTCTTGTGCGCGTCGGCCTGATCGTGATTTTAGCTTCCCTGCCACTGGCCCTTTACGTAAAAGTGCGCCAAGTTGACGAACCAGTTGTAGTGGTAGAGGCCGTTCCGCAGGCCGAAACTAGTGCCGAGAGCACTCTGCCTAACTTTGAAGCGATCACTAATATCGATCTGAAGAAGGAAACCTTCTTCACTTACTTCAACGCCTATATCGAGGCGGAAAATAAACGTATCTTAGAGCGCCGCGCGAAAGTGCAGCTGTTCGCTAATATTCTTGCCACTGGCGGTGACTTGAGCGTCACAGAGCAGGAAACTCTAAACGAGTTCGCACTGCAGTATCGATTGCAGGACAGTGAGTTGTCTCCAGTTGATCTGGTAGACGAGTTGCTTGTGCGTGTCGACATCATTCCCGTGTCTTTAGCCTTGGCGCAGGCCGCTACCGAGTCTGCTTGGGGTACCTCTCGCTTTGCTCGCGAAGGCAATAACATCTTCGGTCAGTGGTGTTTCGATGAGGGCTGTGGTCTTGTGCCAGGCCAGCGTGCCGACGATGCTAGCCATGAGGTTAGGTCCTTTGCCACGGTAGAGGCCTCTATCCGCGCTTATTTCCGCAATCTCAACACCAATCCTAGCTACGCGTATCTACGCGAGCTGCGTGCGCAGATGCGCATCAAGGACAAGCCGCTGGACTCCCGCGCTCTCGCGCAGGGCCTGTTGCGCTACTCAGAGCGCGGTCATGTCTATATCAGTGAGATTCACGACATCATCCGCATCAACGACTTACTGGCCCGCGACGGTCAGAGTTAATCTCGCCGTTCAATCCTGATTCGTTGGGGTTGAACGGGTCCAATCCTTCGAATACCAGAAATAACGGTTCGTGCCACGCATCGGTGCAGTGCACAGATAGCGATAACGGCGCGAGTTGAAGGTCTGGTCTGTGCTGACTCGCAATAATCCCTGTTCCTGATCTAACCACTCTAACTGCATAGGCTGGCTGCCCGCATAACAGGCTAGCTGACGGTAGTTGAAGTCGCCCGCGGCGAACTGCAGGGTAAGGCTCGGGTTGCGCTCCTGAGTCATCTGGCTCTCTGGGTCAACATTGAGCAGATGAAAGGATAGGGTCTGTACCTTCTGCTTGAAATCGTTAAGGTCTGTGAAGGCGCCGCCGAAGGGGAAGCGGGGCAGTGCTAGGAAGTCCGCATCGAAACCCACCGCGCCAGACTGCTGGCCGATCCCCATAAATCCTAAGTCCGCTAGCATCGCCTTATTGGCTAGGTCGTACTCGCCATAAGGGTAGGCTATGAACTTGTGGTTCTGCCCGGTCTCGGCCTCAATACGCGCCTGCGCTCTGTGTAGTTCCGCACTCAGTCTTTGATCTCTTGCCGCCGTGTCCTCATCTGGCAGTGCATCCACCATATGGGGATGGTTCTCCATGTGGTTGGCGATAGTGACGCCGGCATCGCCCATTTCCTTGACCTGCGCCCAGCTCATATAGCCCGACATACTATCGTTCAGGGGCTGGGTGTTTACGAACAGGGTGAAGGGAAAGCCGTATTCTTGCAGCATCGGGAAGGCGGTGTCGTAGATCGAGCTATAGCCGTCGTCGAATGTAATGGCCACGCTCTTGTCAGGGATCTGACGACGCTCTTGTAGGGCCTCCAGCAACTCTGGCAGGGGCATGACATTGAAGCCGTCATCCCGCAGGTGATCTAGATGCTGTCGAAATATAGCGGGCGACACGCTAGTGGAGGCCGGAGTTGACTCGGACACATGGTGATACAGGGTAATAGTGGCGTGCTCTGCCGCTTGGATGGGGGTGCTCACAATGCCAATGGCGCCGAACAGCAGCGTGAGGGAGGCGTTCTGTCGTCGATTCATAAAGTCCTTTGTACTGGCACCGCTGCGGCGGGCCCTGAAATTGAGCGTTTCATTTTGCAGTAAGGCACTAGGCTGGGCAAGAGTGGAAGTGACGCCTGCGCGCCTGTCTATAGGAGAGAACATTGACTATAATGCCCGCCTTTATGACAGCGTTGGAGGTGAGAAGTGTATCAAGGTAATGCGATCAGAGTGACACGCCTAGAGGCAGATATCGCGCATCTTTGCTTCGACCTGCAGGGTTCGCCGGTCAATAAATTCGATAGCGCTACGCTAAAAGAGCTTGAGCAGGCATTGGCGGTTCTCACGCAGGACTCCAGTATTGTGGGCCTAGTCTGTTCTAGCGCTAAGAGCAGCTTCATAGTGGGGGCCGATATTACTGAGTTCACAGGGCTGTTCAAGCTCCCCAAGGCCGAACTTAGCGCTTGGGTAGAGCAGAGCAACCGTGTCTTCACCGCCTTAGAAGAGCTGCCGTTCCCCACCGTGAGTGTCATCAATGGTCATGCCCTCGGTGGCGGCCTAGAGCTCTGCCTAGCCACCGATTACCGCATTGCGAGTCCTCAGGCCTCCTTGGGCTTTCCAGAGGTCGGCCTAGGCATCTGCCCGGGCTTCGGCGGCACAGTTCGCGCGCCGCGCATCATGGACCTTGGCTCTGCCTTGCAGTGGATGGTGTCGGGCAAGCAAGTCGACGCGCAGCAGGCACTAGCCAGCGGCGCGGTCGACTCGATATGCGACGCAGAGTTATTGCTTGAGTCAGCGCTAGAGCAAATTAGCCAGAGCCACGAAGAGAAAGCCGCCTGGCTAGAATCGCGAGTACTTAAGAAGGGCCCGCTTGCGATCGACACAAGCGATCTCGAGGACCTCATCACTCAAGCCGAGGCACTGCTCGCCCAGAGTCGAGATATCCATAACCCCGCACCACGACTAGTACTAGCCGCAGTTGCCAAGAGCGTGTTGCTGTCGCGCGACGCGGCGCTCGAAGTTGAGAAGAATCTCTTCGCCGCTTTAGCGCAGAGTGAGGTGGCCACCAATCTGATCGGCTTGTTTACGAACGACCAATGGCTGCGTCAGAAGAGTCGCCGTATTGGCAAGGCCGGTAAGAGTGTTGGCCACGCTGCCGTGTTGGGTGCTGGCATCATGGGGGGCGGCATCGCCTATCAGTCGAGCCTGAAGAAGGTTCCTGTCTTGATGAAGGATATCGCGCAGGCAGGGCTAGATGCCGGCATGGCCGAGGCCTCTTCGCTATTGAATAAGCAAGTGACCAAAGGGCGCCTCAACGAGTCCTCCGCGGCGGCGATGCTCGGGTCTATCCATCCAGTCTTAGATTATTCCGGCTTCGACAAAGTCGATATAGTGATCGAGGCGGTAGTCGAAAATCCTCGTGTTAAGAAGGCAGTATTGAGCGAAGTGGAGCCGCTGCTAGGGCCAGATGCAATACTTTGCTCTAACACCTCTACGATATCGATTACAGATTTGGCCACAGCACTGCAGCGTCCGCAAAATTTTTGCGGCATGCACTTTTTCAATCCCGTGCCCTTGATGCCTCTGGTAGAGGTTATTCGCGGTGCGCAGTCCAGCGATGCGGCAATAGCGACTACAGTGGCCTACGCGCAAGCCTTGGGTAAGACGCCGATCGTGGTCAACGACTGCCCAGGCTTTCTTGTAAACCGTATTCTGTTTCCCTATTTCGGCGCCTTCTCGCAATTGCTTCGCGATGGCGCGGACTTCCGCAAGATAGACGCAGTAATGGAGGCCTTTGGCTGGCCGATGGGGCCAGCTTATCTACTCGATGTAGTGGGCATAGACACAGCGGTACACGCGCAAGCGGTAATGGCGGATGGCTTTCCAGAGCGTATGCGTTATGACTTCAAATCGGCCATGGACTTATTGTTCGAGGCGGGGGAGTTGGGGCAGAAGACGGGCTCGGGTTTCTACCGCTATGTGCCCGGCGCGCGTGGTCGTATTGAGAAACAGATCGACGATTCCATTATTGCGCGGATAGAGACTCTGCAAGGCAAGCAGCGCGATTTCGAGGACGAGGAGATAGTGGCTCGCTTGATGCTGGCGATGTGCTTGGAGACCGTGCGTTGCCTAGAAGACGGCATCGTGTCCGACCCTATCGAGGCGGATATGGGGTTGATCCTCGGGCTTGGCTTCCCTAAGTTCCGCGGCGGCGCTTTGCGTTATATCGACAGCATGGGTGCGCAGGCATTCTGTGAGCTAGCACAGCGCTATGCCCACCTAGGTCCTTTGTTTAGCCCGACGCCGCGCCTGCTGGAAATGGCCGCCAAGGGCGAGAAGTTTTACGCTTAGGCACATGGCCTCGGCGAAGTATTGATCAGGTTTAGGAGAACGACGCGTGACAGAAAGAAATGAGACCCCGGAACAGCGCAGACTTCGCTTGCTTAACCGCAGCCATAAGAATCTGCGACGCGATGTAGGAAAGGCGGTTGCCGATTACAATATGATCGAGGAGGGCGACCTCATCATGGTCTGTGTCTCCGGCGGCAAAGACTCCTATGCGATGCTCGATATCTTAATAAGCCTGAAGAAACATGCGCCTATCGACTTCAATCTTATTGCGGTAAACCTCGACCAGAAACAGCCTGGTTTTCCAGAGCATGTGTTGCCTAAATATCTCAGTGAGCTCGGCGTCGACTATCATATTCTTGAGCAAGACACCTATTCGGTAGTGAAGGAGAAAGTACCCGAGGGCAAGACCTTCTGCGGTCTATGCTCGCGCCTGCGCCGTGGCAGTCTCTATACCTATGCGAAGAAGATCGGCGCTACCAAGATTGCGCTCGGCCACCACCGCGAAGACATCGTCGAGACTCTGTTCCTGAATATGTTTTTCGGTGGCACCTTGAAAGCCATGCCGCCGAAACTGCTAAGCGATGATAAACAAAACATCCTGATTCGGCCGATGGCCTATTGCAGTGAGCAGGAGATCAGTCGCTACGCTAAGCTGCGCGAGTTTCCGATCATTCCCTGCAATCTTTGTGGCACGCAAGAGAATATGCAGCGGCGCAATATTAAGGAGATGCTCAAGCAGTGGGACCGCGAATACCCGGGCCGCGTGGAGAGCATCTTCCGCAGCGTAACCAATGTATCGCCTTCACAATTGGCGGACAGTAAGTTGTTTCCGTTTACGGCTTTGAAGGCAATAAGAGAAGACGCCCCGACCATCGACTTCGTAAATGTGGGCTAAACGGCACTATGCAGATACCGTTCGAACACCTCAGTGCTGACACGCTCACCGCTATCTTAGAAGAATACGCTAGCCGCGAAGGCACGGAGTATGGCGAGGTCGATTATTCACTCGCCCAGAAAGTGAGCATGCTGCGCAAGCAATTAGAGCGCGGTGACGTCGGCATTAGCTTCGATACTGAGACAGAGACCTGTTCATTGATCAGCCTGCGCTGATCGCGATAAGAGAGTAGTAATGAGCGATAAATCAATTCCTAGCGACAACGCCGACGAAAATACTCAGGCAGTCGCCACACTGGACGCCTGCGGTCTATTTTGCCCAGAGCCGGTAATGATGTTGCACAATAAGATTCGCGATATCGCCGCGGGCGAGATACTTGAGGTCTTAGCTACAGACCCTTCGACTACGCGCGATGTGCCCAAGTTCTGCATGTTTCTCGGCCATGAGCTGGTCGAGCGCTCAGAGCAAGATGGGCAATACCGTTATTTGATTCGCAAAGTGTGAGCCCTGGGCCTTAGTGCCTAGCCCTTGCAGAGAGAAACCATGTCCAAGCCTCTGTATTTGGTCGATGCCTCGATCTACATTTTTCAGGCCTACTTCTCTCCGCATTTGGAAGTATGGGGTGAGGATGGACGCGACCTTAGCGCGTTCCTCGGCTATGCCCAGTTCCTGCAGCGTTTTCTGCGTCAAACCCGTCCCGAACATATTGCCGTGGCTTTCGATGAAAGCCTGTTCTGCGGCTTCCGCCACACTCTGTACCCCGACTATAAGTCCAATCGCGTGTTGCCTGACCCAGATCTGGAGCGACAGCTCTTCGCTTGTGCCGAGCTCACCGCCGCGATGGGCGTGCGCGGCTTCGCCAGCAAGGTCTATGAGGCCGACGATATCATCGGCACTCTCGCGGCGCGTTACCGCGCACAGAACGCTGCCCAGGCTCTAGTGGGAAAAGCTGTCAGCATCGTAAGTCGTGACAAAGACCTCGCCCAGCTTCTGCGTAGTGAGGGCGATCATGTCTGGGATTTCAGCGGCAGCCTGCGTCGTTTTCACGACGATATCGTGCGCCAGTACGGTATTCGACCGAGTCAGTTCCCTGACTATCTTGGCTTGGTGGGAGATGCGGTTGATTGCATCCCCGGAGTGCCCGGAGTAGGTCCTGTGGCCGCCTGCGCCTTGCTGCAACACTTTCAGACACTGCCACAGCTCTACGATAATCTGTCAGAGGTCGCGAGCCTAAGTTATCGAGGCGCGAAGAAGGGGGCAGAGCTATTGAAGCAGCACCAAGAGATTGCGATGTTGAGCAGACAATTGGCCACGATAGTGGAGGACGTGGATCACCCTGAAGAGGTTTTCTCTAGCATCGAGTCTGCACAGCTGCTCTGGAGCGCTCCGCAGCCGGAGCATGTGGCCGATATTCTGCAGCGCATGCAGCTGGATAGCATTGCCACCGAGCGCTACCTCGCGCTGCTAGGCTCGCTCACGCCCACTACGCCTGCGCAGGGGTTCGCATCATGAAGATCGTGGCGGATGCCAATATCGTGGATGTCAGCGCATTGTATGAGGCCCATGGCGAGCTAAAGCTACTCACAGGGCGAGAGATTGGACCAGATGACGTGCGCAATGCCGATGCACTGCTGGTGCGCTCGATCACCAAGGTCGGCGCTAGTCTACTCGAGGGATCAAAGGTCCGCTTCGTGGCAACCGCCACTAGTGGCACGGATCATCTAGACCTCGACTATCTGCGTGCTGCGGGAATCGCCGTGGCGGATGCCGCGGGCAGTAATGCGAATGCCGTAGTGGAATATGTCTTAGCCAGTCTGGCGCAGCTAGTGCTGGCCAATGAGCTCGACCTAAAGAATAAGCATGTCGCGATCATCGGCTTCGGTCATGTTGGCCAACGTTTATATCAGAGTCTTAGCAGTCTTAATATTCCCTGCGTGCTATGTGACCCCTTCGTCGCTGCTCAGAATACTAAGGAGAAATTCTGTTCTCTAGACGAAGCGTTAACTGCGCCGATAATCACGCTGCACACGCCGTTTAGCAAAGAGGGGCCGCATCCTACCTATCATATGCTCGACGCGCAGCGCCTATCCAAACTGGCCCCAGGAACGGTGCTGATTAACGCAGCTAGGGGGGAGGTTGTGGACAACGCCGCGCTTACTCGCGAGCTAGCGCGAGACTCCGGACTAATCACGGTGCTGGACTGTTGGGAGAAAGAACCGAGCATCTCGGCCGATCTGTTGCGCCTTGTCCGCATCGGCACACCCCATATCGCCGGTTATAGCGTAGAGGCTAAACGCAGCGCGAGCGAGCGTAATTATCAATCTTTCCTGCAGCATTTTGAGTTGCCAGATGCACGCGGCAGTACTGGGCAGCAGGCGGCGCAAAGCTTGTTAGTGTTGCCGGAGTTGAGCGAAACAGATCCGCAGAAACTTCTTGCCCATGTGTTAAGCAAGGCATGTGATGTTGTGGATATCGATGGGCAGCTGCGGGCAGGGCAGGCTAAGCCGGATGCGGCCTTGTTCGATGCGATACGCAAGAGAATAAGCCAGCGCAGAGAGTTTTCACACTACACTCTCGATCTAGATGCCTGGCGGGCAGAACAGAAAAAGCCCGCATTGCTTGCGCAATTGCGGGCTCTTGGGTTCGGCCTGAAGGGTTTCGACTCGCCTGCTTAGAACTTATTGCGACGCAGGAAGTTTTCAATCTTCGTTATCGCCTGTTGCAACACGTCGACTGTAGGCAGGAAGACGATACGGAAGTGGCAGTTGTCCTCAATATTGAAGGCGCTGCCCTGTACCAGTAGGATCTTCTCTTTCTCTAGAAGGTCGAACACGAATTTGGCATCGTCTTTTACGGCGTAAACCTCCGGGTCAAGGCGCGGGAACATGTAGATGGCCCCCTTGGGTTTTACGCAGCTCACACCGGGAATCTGCGTGATGAGGTTCCACGCCATGTCGCGCTGCTCGCGCAGGCGCCCGCCCGGCAATATCAATTCATTAATACTCTGATAACCACCAAGGGCTGTCTGCACGGCGAACTGGGCCGGAACATTGGCACATAGACGCATATTGGAGAGAATCTCCAAGCCTTCGATATAATTCTCTGCCTTATCCTTAGCGCCACTGAGTATCATCCACCCAGAACGAAATCCGGCCAAGCGATAGGACTTGGAGAGGCCGTTGAATGTTGCTATCAACAGGTCATCGCAGAGGGAGGCGATCGGAATATGGACAGCCTCGTCGTAGAGAATCTTGCTGTAGATCTCGTCAGAGAAGATCACTAGCTGGTGTTTGCGTGCCACACGAATAATCTCTTCGAGCACCTCTTTGCTATAGACAGAACCAGTTGGATTGTTGGGGTTGATGATCACGATCGCTTTGGTGTTCGATGTAATCTTTGCCTCTATATCCTTGATGTCGGGAAACCAGTCCGCGCCCTCGTCACACACATAGTGCACTGGCGTGCCGCCACTTAGGCTAACTGCCGCGGTCCACAGGGGATAGTCGGGGGCAGGGATTAGCACCTCGTCGCCGTTATTCAGGAGCGCCTGCATGGCCATGACGATAAGCTCGCTGACCCCGTTGCCTAGATAGATGTCGTCGATGTCCACGCCATTGATGCCGATCTGCTGGCATTCCTGCATGATCGCCTTGCGTGCCGAGAACAGGCCCTTGGAGTCGCTGTAGCCCTGCGCATTGGAAAGATTGCGGATAACGTCTTGAATGATCTCGTCGGGCGCCTCGAAACCGAAGGGGGCAGGGTTGCCGATATTCAGCTTCAATATGCGGTGACCGTCTTCCTCTAAGCGTTTGGCTTCTTCTAGAACCGGGCCACGAATGTCGTAACATACTTTATTAAGTTTGTCGGACTGCTTGATTCTCTTCATTGCATTGCTTCTCTGCTGCGGCAGAACCAACTAGGTTGATCTGCGTGTGCTAATCTAGGCGTATTGAGTGTTAGCCCTAAAACAAGGGCTTATGGGGCGGCTATTGTAAACCCCTCTTGGCAAAAAGACAGTGGTACAGATCAACAGACTTATATCAACACAGGAGCTTATGCAGCAATGAGCGAGAATAAAGGCGCAGATACAAAGCAGGTAAAGGTAAAGTCGGACGAGGTGTTGCGACAGGAACTGGGTGAAGAGGGCTATCAGATCGTGCGCGAGAAGGGCACCGAACGCGCCTTTTCCGGCAAATACTGGAATGAGAAGGCCTCAGGGGTTTATCGCTGTTCGGTCTGCAATAATCCGTTGTTCTCTTCCGAGACCAAATACGACTCTGGTAGCGGCTGGCCTAGCTACTGGGAGCCTGTCGAGCAAGACAAGGTGATCACGGAGTCGGACCATAGCCATGGCATGGTGCGCACCGAGGTGCTGTGCTCACACTGCAAGGCCCATCTTGGCCATGTGTTTCCTGATGGGCCACAGCCCACTGGGCTGCGTTATTGCATCAATTCTGCATCACTACAGTTAGATGAGGAAAAAGGGGAGTAGCTGTTCGCTCCTCCAATTCTCTTATTAGGAGTTTAATCAGTACTCAGGGAGGCGCCTTTGCCTAAGGTGAAGGCTCCCTGTACGAAGTTCTGATTATCGAGTGCATCGATCATCTCAAACGCTCCAACAAATCCTCCAGCAGCTTCTCCCGTGAAGGCACCGCCGAAACTTGTAGTGCCTGCATTGGCAGTGCCGCCGATGGTAAACGAACCCGTTTCGGGTGTAAGGGTGACACTGTTGCCTTGGAAGCTACCGGTGAAATGAGAGTGCCACGATTCCTCGTTTGCAGTCATGACTGTAAGATGGCCCTCGTCGATAGTTGAGTTGTTGAAGTTAACTTCCATATTCGCAGAAACGCTAAGAAGCTCGCCTGCCGCTGATCCATAACCTGCCCCAGCACCATTCGCATAGTCGTATTGGAACTCGCCGCTGCCTTTGAGACTATTAATAACGAAGTCCGGTGTTAGCTGCAGCGATGTGAAGATGCTCGTCTCGATATCGTCTTTCAATTGCGATGTCCAGTTATCCACCACTGGCGTATCCCAGTCGCCCCAATCCACTTCTAGGTCGTCACTGGCGCGTTGGGTAAGGATTGTTCCCGCGACATTGGGACTAGATTCCTCTCCAACTTTAGTGAGGGAGAACGCGGTGGCCGCTTGTTGTCCATTGTTGATTAGCATGCCTGCGAGAGAACTATTCGAATGGTCAATGCTGCTGCCATTGTATTTAACGCTGGAAATCGCCAGCGAAAGGAATGGGCCCTGTCCTGTTGTGTCATTCTTCGCTGAGCCTGTAAACGCAACGGTCCAATCGGCGTCTCTTTGAATCTTCAGCTTCCCTAGGGAGATATTGCCATTACTCAGATCGAGAACAAAACCAAATGTCTTCAGGTCTGCTAATGCCAAAGTGCCGTCACTACCAGAGCCTTGAAGTGCCAATGTGTTGGAGTATTCCCACTTGCCAGTGGTGCCGGCAGGGGCACTTGGCTTGGCAATAAACCAATAGGCATCCACGTCGAAATCGGTATAGGTTGAACCTAGGGAGTCGCGTCGTATTTCGCTTCCGGATTCGCCGTCCCACTTACCCCAGGTAATCACATCGCCCAAGCTGCCAACATTGTTAATGACTGTGACCCCAGCTCCGCCTTTGCGGAAGAAGCTGTTGATATCTTCATTATGGAATGATGCGCCACTACCGTTACGGTTATACCAATCCGAACTGTTTAGTCGGGAATCTGTAATAAGATAGTTACTAGAATTGCCTTTGCGCTGGGCCGCACCGCCGTAAACGCCGGCATTGATATTGTCGGAGAAACTCAAGAAGCCATACTCGTTTTCTTCAAAGCCTGAGATAGCTTCGGCAGTGAGGAAACTAGAATTCTCTAAGAGAAAACTGCCGCGCATATAGTGGCCGGAATTGCCGTTTTCAATATAGTTGAAGCCGCCCACAAATCGGTCTGCATCGCTGCCAGTGAAGCCGCCTACCACTGTGCCGGTGACTGTAACTGCATTGTTATTGTGTTTCGCACTGTCTGTTGTTGCATCCAGCAGGATTCCGTTATTGAGAGTACCGCTATAACCGAACTGCCATTTGTCAGCGCTGACATTGCTACAGCTAGCGTCCATGCAGATCTCGAGTAAGCCGTTTGTGAGAACTCCGGTACCGAAATTAATATCAAAGACCGACTTGATCTCGTGTACCGAGGAATAGGCGTGGATAAGCGAATGGTTAATCTTACCGAAGGCCGATGAGTCGCCCCCAGCATAGGTACGGCTGACGCTACCGATGCTAGTGAATTCTGCGGCCGTGGTAGGGATGAAGTTCACATTGATAGTGGTCTGGTCGAGGGTCTGAAATTGTCGATTGTCGCCGAATTTCGTGTAGACCTTCGCGCCGGCCAGCCACTTACCCCAGTTGATACTTCTTTCGGTCACGCCTTGCTCATAGTTCTGGTTGTCTGCAGTATTACGCTCAACTATAAACTTGGGCTCTGTGTTGGTGGTCAAGGCATTGCTCGCGGCAGCGCTGACAAACTTTTCAGTGCCTCCTTGGTAAGAGCTTTCTTCATCGAGATTGACCAATACCTTGCCGAAAGTGGCTAGGCCTTCATTGTCTGCCACAACCTGTCCCAGTACGAAACCATAGTAAGAGCTTTCACCGAAAGTGGTGAAGTCTGAAGTGGTGTAGACAGGCGCTAGATTGACTGCCTCGAACAAGACCGCACCAAAACTATTGGTGCTAGAACCGTCCTTCTTGAAGTCGAAGGCGGCGAGGAATCCCTGAGCGGTATTGCCAACAAAGTGGCCTGCGACATTGCCGGTGAAAGCGCCAGTTGACTCGCCTATTACGACATTGCCTGTGACGCTCGTAACGGGGAGGGTGCCATTAGCAACCGTTCCGGTAAACACATTCGACGTCCAGTGTTTGCCACTGCTGATGACCTCCATCTTGCCATTGGTGAGTGCACCTGAGTCTAAGTTGATATTAAACTGACCCTTGATGGTGTTAGCTGCTTCGTCGCCGCCAGTGATGAAGTATTCATTACTAGAGCTAGATTCGAAATACTTACTGCCTACGAGTTGATTGCTTGGAGAAGGCGTGCCAGTTGCCACTATTACCTTGCCCATTATGCTGTTGTACATGGCCGCATTGCTAAGACTATATCTATAGTGCAAGGGCACGCCTTCCACCTCTGGGCTTGTGCCTGTCCACATGCCCCAAGTAACATCATAGTCGTTGACGTCGCTATCGAGTGTTCCGCTGTCCGCACTCACGCCATTGTTGTGCAGTACAAAGCCAGGGTTCTGGCTGTAAAGAAGGAAGTCTTGGCTGCTAGATAGGTCGCCTGATGCGCCTATGTGAATGCCCAAATTCTTGGCGCCATCATTGGGGCCAATAATCGCGAGGCCCCTATAGGTGAGTGCGTTAATCTGCTCTTGAGTGATAGACACAGGCGCCTTCAGTACACTGGCTCCGATAATAGAGTTGGTGCTTTCGCCTACCTCTTTCGCACGGAACCCTAGCACGAAGCCTTCGCCGGAGTTGCCGGTAATATTGCCTGTGATAGTTCCCTCGACGCTACGAGTTGAATCAATACTAAACACATTGAAGCCACCTGTAAGCCCAGGCGCACTACCACTTTCCTCGATAATGCTGCCGCTAAGAGTTGAGGCAAACTTACCGCTGGATAGCGTCCCTGTGAACGAAGTAGCCCATCGCTGCCTATCATCACTACTGCTGCAGCCGGTCGCGCCCAAGCAGATATTAAGCGTGCCCGATGTGATGGCGCCGGTGGACACATTTAGCGTAAGGCTGCTGTTCACTTCCCGTACAGGAGTTGAACCCGTACTCTCATCGGCTATGAAAGTACCGGTACTGCTGTATTCAATGCTGCCGACGAGCTTGTTCATTGTTTCTGTGTCTGTTGTTGGCGCAGACACCATGATGAAAGTAGAGAGTTCGCCGGATGAATCGCCAGCCACGTTCTGCCAATAAGAAGGGGTACCCGCAACGCTTGTCCACTTACCCCATTGCACCTCGAGCCCGTCAACCGAGGTTAAGAACTCCGAGCGTGTAGCGCTACCGGGACGTACGGCAATATTGTTGCTGGTATTGCCGAATAGTGTCGAACTACCGAAATCGCTGGCGCTACCGCTTTGTGCTTCCGCCAAGGAATGGGTTACCAACACACCAGTCCGGTCTGAGCTTGAAAGAGTAGTGAGTTCTGCAGTGCTGAGCGCTGGGGTAGGATCTGGCGCAGGCGCAGGCTCTGGAGCAGGTTCAGGCGCAGGCTCTGGAGCAGGT
>TARA_R110002167_G_scaffold49184_6_pt1 | contig 74579 bp, 61 predicted proteins | sample TARA_R110002167 | Tara Oceans TARA_R110002167 (sample SAMEA4398238) | marine metagenome | biome: Polar Biome; feature: [MES] marine water layer (ENVO:01000295) within the mesopelagic zone...; material: water (ENVO:00002006), including particulate matter (ENVO:01000060) such as......
AAAGCTGACACGAGAGATCGTGTCAGTTCTAACCATGGCTGGCGTTCTTGTCGCCGGTGCAGCGTACTCAGTCGACTCGTTTGCAGCCGACGAGCCACGAGCACCGCCTCCCACGCGTTCCTCTGACGTCTTGACCGAACGCGTATTCAAGTCCATTTCCGAGATTCAGGAGCTCATGAGCCCTGAAGACGAGAATGACCAACCTGATTACGCGCGCGCCAAAGTGCAGTTGGACGAGTTGAATGAACGCTATGATCGACTTAACGATTTCGAGAAGTCGACACTGCTGAACTTCTACACAAACTATTATCTGAGTACTGACCAGATTGATTTAGCGCTGCAGACCTTCGAGAGAATTCTTACCATCGAAGAACTGCGCGAAGAATCAAGACTGCGCGCCTTGATGGCACTCGGTCAGCTGTATATGGGTGAAGATCGATTCACAGATGCAATCGACGCGTTCAATCGCTGGAGAGAACTCTCTATCGAGGAGAACGAGAACGTCTATCTAGGTCTCGCAAACTCACACTACAACCTTGCTCAGTATAATGAAGCGATACCCTATCTGATCAGTCACATGGATATGGTACAGGCCGACCCTAGCAAAACCTTGGCGAAGAACATCTATGGTCTTTTGAACCTGATGTACATCGAGCTGGAGGATTACGTCAACGCAGAGCGCGTCACTAAACAGATGGTTACATTGTTCGACGAGCCAAGCGATTGGCGTAATTTGTCAGCAATTTACGGTTATCTGGACAACGACAAGAAGCGTATTGAGACATTATCTGTCAGCTTTGCGAAAGGCTATATGGAGAATGAATCAGAGTTCTTAAACCTTGCTCAGTCCCTCGCTGGTGCCGACGCCCCTTATCAGGGTGCCAAAGTGCTGGAAGCAGGATTTCAGAAAGGTGCAGTTGAAGAGAACGAGGATAATCTCGCGCGTCTAGTACAGATGTACATGCTTGCAGCCGAGTATGAGAAAGCAGTAGAACCTGCTATCAAAGCCGCAGAAATGGCCGAGACTGGCGAGGCCTATGACCAATTGGGTTATGTCTACTATATGCTACACGACTATCGTGCCTCTGCAGATGCTGCTATCAAGGCTCTCGAGCGTGGTGGCCTGGACAATCCAGGTGACACCCAACTCTTCCTTGCTCGTGCATTGGTTGAGCTCGATGAGTTCGATGCGGCAGAAGCGGCAGCTCGTAAAGCGCAAGATTTAGGTGAGAACTCTGCACGTTCGTTCTTGACCTATATCGAACGCAGCAAACAACGCTTCGATGTACTCAAGCAGCGTAAAGAAGACGCGATCGATTTCTATCGCTCTTAATGACATACGCTTGAAATTTGGGGTTTAGGCCCCATCTAAGAGCCCGGATACTGAATAAGTATCCGGGCTTTTTTATTACCAAGAATTCCAGGGACCTTGCTGATGACAACTGAAACAAAAAAAGAGACTCGTGGCTTCGAGACCGAAGCTAAACAACTTCTTCATCTGATGATTCACTCGCTGTATAGCAATAAAGAAGTGTTTCTCAGGGAACTCATCTCCAACGCCTCAGACGCTGCAGACAAGCTTCGTTTCGAAGCACTCTCGAAACCAGAGCTATTAGAGTCGGACTCTGAAGTGAAAGTGCAGATCGAGTTCGACTCTGATGCGGGCACAATCACCATAAGCGACAACGGCATCGGCATGAGCCGCGAGGAAGTGATAAGCAACCTGGGCACCATCGCCAAGTCTGGCACTGCCCAATTCCTCTCCAATTTGTCCGGCGACCAGAAAAAAGATTCTCAGCTTATCGGCCAATTTGGCGTAGGTTTCTACTCCGCATTTATCGTGGCCTCTACAGTAGAGGTCGTCACACGTCGCGCGGGTTCGCCCTCAAGCGAGGGTGTGCGTTGGGTGTCCTCGGGAGAGGCAGACTACTCGATCGAACAGATTGAGAAGGAAGATCGTGGTACCTCGATCATCCTGACTCTGCGTCCAGAGGAGAAGGAGTTCGCACAGTACTATCGACTCTCCAATATTGTGAAGAAATATGCCGATCATATTTCAATTCCAGTATTGATGCTCAAGCAGTCCTTCGAAGAAGACGAGGGCAAAGAAGAGAGCAAAGCCCCCGAGTTCGAGGCTGTTAACGCGGCGAAAGCGCTATGGACACGCCCTCGCAATGAATTGAAGGACGAGGAATATGTCGAGTTCTACAAACATGTTTCCCATGACTTCGAAGAGCCATTGAGCTGGAGCCATAACAAGGTTGAGGGCAAGCTGGAATACACAGGCCTGCTATACGTGCCTAGCCGTGCGCCTTTCGACTTGTGGAATCGCGATGGTGCTCGAGGCTTGAAACTCTATGTGCAGCGCGTATTCATTATGGATGAGGCCGAGCAGTTCCTGCCACTGTACCTTCGCTTCATCAAAGGCATAGTGGACTCTAACGACATCTCCTTGAATGTCTCTCGCGAGATTCTTCAAAAGGACCCAGTCGTCGACTCAATGCGCAGCGCTTTGACTAAGAAAGCTCTGGATATGTTGGCCAAGCTTAAGAAGGACGAGCCCGAGAAGTATGCGAAATTCTGGAAAGAATTTGGCCAAGTGCTTAAGGAAGGTCCGGGTGAAGATCAGGGCAATAAAGAGAAGATTGCGGGCCTGATGTTGTTCGCATCGACTCACAATACTACGCCGAATCAAGATCAGGGCCTGACCGACTATGTTGCTCGCATGAAGCCTGAGCAGGATAAGATCTACTACGTTGTGGCTGAAACGGTCAATACGGCTCGCAATAGCCCACACTTGGAGATCTTCAAGAAGAAGGGCATCGAAGTACTCCTACTCTCCGATCGCATCGACGAATGGCTCATGAGCCACTTGCAGGAATTCGACGGTAAGAAATTCCAAGACATTGCTCGCGGCTCTTTAGACCTAGGCAAGATGGAAGACACGGCGGAGAAAGAAGAGCAGGAGAAGACCGAGAAGAAGTTCGAGGCCTTAACCACTCGTATCAAGACTCAGCTTGAGAGCGACGTTAAAGAAGTGCGGGTAACCCATCGCTTGACCGACTCACCGGCGTGTCTAGTTGTTGACGACGAAGACATGGGTGAGCAGATGCGGCGCATTATGGAAGCGGCAGGGCAGGCTATGCCAGAGACTAAGCCAATCTTCGAGCTTAATCCTGACCACCCTCTCATTGTGAAGTTAGACCAGGAGCAAGACGAGGAGCGCTTTGGCGACCTAGTCTCTATCTTGTTCGACCAGGCAAGTCTTGCGGAAGGGCGTCAACTGGAAGACCCAGGCCAGTTCACTAGACGCCTGAACAAGCTACTACTCGAGATGTGCGACTAAGTAAGTACACCGGCGCAGCCCACTGTGGCTGCGCCGGTATTTCTCTACATCTTCTCTAGCGTCTCTAGACCTAATAATTCCAAGCCACGCCCTAGTGTCTTTGCGGTCAACTCCACTAGCTTCAAACGTGAGTCCCTAATCTCCGGCTCCGCCTTCAATACCGGACATGCCTCATAAAAACGCATGAAGATGCCGGCCAAATCGTAAAGATAAGAACACAAATAATTGGGAAAGCCATCAATCGAGACTACATGCACAGCCTCTGGGAACTGCAGTATTTTCAGGAGTAGATTGCGCTCTTCACTCGCCTCGAGCTGAATCTGAGCATTCACATTAATCTCGCTTTCCTGGCGACGTAAGATACTCTTGATTCGCGCAAAGGCGTAAAGCATATAGGGCGCAGTATTGCCTTCGAAAGACAGCATAGTGCCCCAGTCGAAGACATAGTCGCTAGTGCGATTCTTCGACAGCTCGGAGTACTTCACCGCTGCAATTCCTATCACTGCGGCGATCTCGTCACGACTCTCGATATCCAGATCCGGGTTCTTCTCGCTGACGATCACATGAGCGCGGCGCACCGACTCTTCCAGAAGATCGACAAGCTTCACGTTATCGCCGCTGCGCGTTTTGAAGGGTTTACCATCCTCGCCCATCATCATTCCGTAGGCGATGTGCTCGAGCGAGCAGGACTCAGGTGCAAAACCTGCGAGCCTTGCGATCGCGAAAATCTGCTGAAAATGCAGGCTCTGCCGCGCATCGACTACATAGAGAACGCGGTCGGCATGGAGTGTCTTAGCTCGGTACTGCGCTGCCGCAAGGTCTGTCGTGGCATATAGGTAGCCGCCGTCGGACTTCTGCACGATAGTAGGCAGCGGTGCGCCTTCCTTGCCCTTGAATTGCTCCAAGAACACACAGCGCGCCCCCTCGGAGACGCTCAGAAGATCTTTATCATCAAGCGCCTGAATGATATTGGCCAGCTCAGGGTTATAGAAGCTCTCGGGCTTCAGATCCTCGCGTCGCAAAGTGACTCCAAGGAGCTTATAGACGCTCTCGCAGTGTCCGAGCGACTCGTCAATGAAACTCTGCCAGGCTTGCAGGCAATCGGGATCGCCTTGTTGCAGCTTCACGACATAGCTGCGCGCTGTCTCGGCGAAGCCTTCCTCGTCGTCGAAGCGCTGTTTAGCCTGCCGATAAAAATTCTCTAGGTCCGCAAGCTCTGTCGAGACTTGTGCGTTCGCGGATTTGAGTGACGCCATATGGGCTATCAACATGCCGAATTGAGTGCCCCAATCCCCAACATGATTCTGACGGACCACGTTATGGCCACAGGCTTCCAATACGCGCACAAGGCAATCGCCGATGATGGTGCCGCGCAAGTGTCCTACGTGCATCTCCTTAGCCAGATTAGGGCTAGAGTAATCCACGACAATGGTTTGTGGCTCGGGCACTGCCTGTATAAGCGGCGAGCGTGGCTGCGCATAGTGTGAGCCCCACTGCGCAAGATAGGCGTCGTGCAAGAACAGATTAATAAAGCCGGGCCCGGCGACTTCTGCACGCGCGATAAGATCATTGGCAGGAATATTCTCAAGCACACGGTTCGCTAACTCCCGTGGATTGGTCTTCAACTGCTTTGCAACGGCCATTACGCCATTCGCTTGATAATCCCCGAACTCTGCGCGAGTGGCATAGATGACATGCCCCTTAGAGCCACTCAGGCCTGAGGCCTGATCGATTGCGCTACTCATCAACTGTTCGAGAGATTGTTTAATATTGAACATATTGCTTTGCCTTGACTCCAAAAAATGCCCTGAATTGTACACTATTCAAAACGCGTATTTAGGTATAGCCAGCAAGGTATTGCTACAATAGCCAGCTTTTCCCAAGCCCTAACTCCCAGAGATGCATCCAATTGCCAAGCAACGAGAACACAGCCACTGTGAATGACCCTAATCGCGGTGTGCAACTGCTCGAAGTCGGGGCGCACTCCGAGGCGCAACGGATCGATAACTTCCTAATGTCCCACCTCAAGGGCGTGCCGAAATCGCGTATCTATCGCCTTATTCGCAAGGGCGAAGTCCGCATCAACAAGAAGAGGGCGAAGCCGGACACTAAACTCCATGCCGGCGATATGGTGCGTGTACCACCTATCCGAGTCGCTCAGCCCAGTATCGCAGTAGCGCCTAGCCAAGGCCTAGTGGATTTACTCTCCAATGCAGTCCTATTCGAGGACGAGCAGATGATCGTCATCAACAAGCCCCAAGGCTTGGCTGTCCATATGGGCTCAGGATTGCAGACCGGCCTGATCGAGGCACTGCGCTGGATCAAGAAGGAGCAGGGCAGGGAAGAGGACTTCCTAGAGCTCGCGCATCGCATAGACAAAGACACTACGGGCTGCCTTGTGATCGCTAAAACCCCCTTATTTTTGAAATACTTACAGGCGGAATTTAAAGCTAGAAGAGTCCATAAGCGCTATCACGCGATAGTGCACGGGGCCTGGCCAGAGGATATTCGCGAGGTCAACGCTCCGCTGCTAAAGCGCGATATCCATGAGGGTGAGAAGATCGTCACAGTGGACGAGTCCGGCAAGGCATCCAGCACTACATTTAATCTAATAAAGTCGACCAAGGCCGCTTGCTTCATCGAGGCGAGCCCTCTAACAGGGCGTACACACCAAATTCGCGTACATTGCCAGTACGCAGGACATCCTATAGTGGGAGATCGCAAATACACGGCTCTACAGCCGAACTCCTTAACGCATGTCAAAACCCTTTGCCTGCATGCTGCGAGCATCGAATTCGCACTAGAGGATGGTCGTAAAATTAGTGTTCAGGCGCCCTTGGCTGAGCACATGCGCCAGCTACTGGATTCTCTGTGAGGCAAAAGTAGAAGAATTTCTTAAAATGTCGAAATATCATGCCGTTGTGAGTAGATTTTTTTGACAGAAGCCCTCTGGACGCCTATTATTGCGCGCCTATGGAAGACACCCTGATACCAGATTATGTTGATGCGCGGAAAATCTTTGCTCAACAGGCACTTATAAAGGGAATAATCCCAGTGTCTCGCTTGTCGAGATTCTGTGAGCTTGTCGCCGCCACGCAGGGTGATGTCCAGGTAACGATGAAGTTCGACTTGGATGAGAGCAATAGACGCATCATCGAAGGTGAGCTCGACACGAAAGCGCAGGTACTCTGCCAACGTTGTCTAGAGCCAATGGAGATTGCATTACACGACGAGTTCAGGCTAGCCGTGGTGAGCTCCGAGAGCAAGAGCGAGGGCTTACCGAAGAGTCTGGACCCTTGGATTTGCGAGGATATAAAGCTCGTTGTAGCCGAAGTGATAGAAGAGCAGTTAATTCTCTGCATGCCTATCGTCAGCTACCACGACCACGATTGTATTGAGAAGCTGTCATTCGAAGCCACTGAGGCTAAAGAGAATGGCACAGCGAAAGCTGCGAACGGAGCGAGTAAGCCCAATCCATTCGACATTCTAAAGACACTGAAAGACAAAGATTAATGAATTTCTTTTAAACGCGCCGGTAACAGCGCAGCTAAAAACTAGGAGCTACAAGCATGGCAGTTCAACAGGTAAAAGTTTCCCGCTCACGTCGCAATATGCGTCGCGCACATGACGCCCTAACAGGCCCAACACTGTCTACAGATCAGACTACTGGTGAAGTACATCGTCGCCACCACGTCACTGCAGACGGTTTCTACAAAGGCAAGAAAGTGTTGGATCTTGGCGACAAGTAAGTTTGTCTACGCCTAAGCGCATTGCAATCGATGTCATGGGAGGGGATTTTGGTCCTTCCGTGACAGTGCCTGCTGCACTTCGCGCTCTGGCGGCCCACGACGACCTTTCTCTGATATTGCTTGGCGATCAGGCTCAGATTGACGCCCAGTTATCCGGCATTGATTCAAGCCTTTCGCAGCGACTGGAAATTATCCATACCAGCGTCTGCGTCGAGAACGACAGCAAACCCGAGTCAGTATTACGAAAGTCTAAAGAGTCCTCCATGTTTTTGGCAGTGAACCTCGTCCACGAGGGGCGCGCAGATGCCTGCGTCAGTGCAGGCAATACTGGAGCATTATTACTCGCTGGACGACACCTGCTTAAAACCCTCCCCGGAATATCTAAACCCGCCATCATTGCAAGCGTTCCACTACACGCTATGGGGCGCAGCACGTATATTCTGGATGTGGGTGCAAATCTTTGCAGTAACGCAAGAGAGCTTCTAGAGTTCGCTATAATGGGCTCGATCCAAGCAAGCGTGGTCAGTGGAATTGGCAAGCCTCGTGTCGCACTATTAAACGTAGGCCATGAAGAACATAAAGGCACTGCCATCATTCGCGAAGCAGCACAGCTTTTGCAGCAAACAGAGTCACTAAATTATGTAGGCTTCGTGGAAGGCAACGAGATATTTACAGACAAAGCAGACGTGGTGGTTTGCGACGGTTTCTCCGGCAACATCACCATAAAAACTAGCGCTGGAGTCGTTAGAGTAATCGAACAGATGTTAAAGCAGAGTGTGTCCAGCAGCTTTTTCTCTCGTCTGCTGGGTCTGCTTGCTTCACCCTTGTTGCGACAACTGCGCGCTCAGATCGATCCAGCACAGTTTAATGGGGCCAGCGTTCTAGGCCTACAGGGCATTATTGTAAAGAGCCATGGTCATGCCCATAGCACGGCGTTTTTCTTTGCTATCGAGCAGGCTCTCAAAGAAGTTATAGACTGTGTGCCGAGCCTCATTACGCGGCGCATGGAAGCTTTGCAGCTTACTCATGGTGAAGTACTCGCCACACAAGACTAAGTTTTGAATCTAGGAATTGCTATATGAAGAAATTTGGATTTGTATTCCCCGGCCAAGGATCACAGAAGAAGGGCATGCTCAGCGCTATTGCAGCGCAACACCCCGTGATCAAGAGCAGTTTCGATGAGGCCAGCGCAGCTTTAGGAATCGACCTTTGGGCGGTCGTTAGCGAAGATGCAGACGGCTTACTAGACCAAACCCACATCACTCAGCCGGCACTACTGACCGCATCGGTTGCCTTATGGCGCTTATGGCTGGAGCAGGGCGGGGCGCTTCCCGAGTTGCTAGCCGGCCATAGCCTAGGGGAATACTCCGCGCTAGTGTGCGCCGACGTCCTATCTCTTGGCGATGCTGTGAGCCTAGTGCACAAACGTGGACTCTATATGCAAGAGGCCGTACCCGCAGGTACTGGCGCGATGGCGGCCATCCTCGGACTCGACGATGAGAAGATTCAAGCCATCTGCGAGCAGCAGGCGCAAGGGGAGGTCGTAGCTCCCGCAAACTATAATTCCACCGGACAAACCGTTATCGCCGGCAGTGTTGCTGCAGTAGAGCGCGCGATGGCCGCATGTAAAGAGGCCGGAGCTAAGCGCGCCTTGCTTCTCAATGTCAGCGTGCCATCTCATTGCGCGCTAATGCTACCCGCGGCGCAGCGTCTAGCTGACGATTTAGAGGCGGTGGACTTCAAAACCCCACAAGTGCCCGTCATACAGAACATTAACGGCCGCGTTGCAAAGAACTCAGAAGACATTAAAGCCAATCTTCTCAAGCAGTTGTATATGCCCGTTCAATGGGTAGAGTCTGTTGGTTGCATGTGGGACTTTGGCGTTAGCCAACTGGTCGAATGTGGGCCTGGCAAAGTCCTGGGCGGCCTCATCAAACGCATAGAACCCAATATGGAAACATTTTCATTAGAAGAGCCCGAGAATTTCGTGCAAACACGCACACTAATCTCTCAATAGGCTCCACAATTACATTTGGAAATCATTATGAATGATGTCACTAAGAAGATTGCACTCGTCACCGGCGCCAGCCGTGGCATTGGCAAATCCATTGCGATGACCCTCGGCAAGCAAGGCATGACCGTCATCGGCACTGCGACAACTGAGAAAGGCGCCGCAGACATTGCCAGTTACTTGCAGGATGCCGGTATAGAAGGAACGGGCATGTGCCTGAATGTTGCCTCTGTGGACTCTGTTGCTGAAGTATTCGCCCGCATCGGTACCGAATATGGTGTGCCCTTGGTTCTAGTGAATAACGCCGGTATCACAAGAGACAACCTACTGATGCGCATGAAGGAAGAGGAGTGGGACGACGTGATCGACACCAACCTCAACTCTCTCTATCGCCTCTGCAAGCTCGTAGTAAAAGGCATGACCAAGGCACGCTGGGGTCGTATCATTAACGTCAGCTCTGTGGTGGCATCCAGTGGCAATGCGGGGCAAACGAACTATGCTGCGTCTAAGGCTGCAATCGAAGGGTTCTCGCGCTCACTTGCGCGCGAGATAGGCTCTAGAGGCATTACTGTGAACTGTGTGGCGCCCGGCTTTATCGATACAGACATGACCCGCGCATTGAATGAGAAACAAATGGAGACTTTCCTTTCGCAGATTCCTTTGGGGCGTTTTGGCCAGGTTGAGGAAATCGGTGCGGCGGTTGGCTTTCTAGCTTCGGATTCCGGAGCCTATATTACGGGCGAAACTCTGCACATAAATGGCGGAATGTACATGCCGTAAAGCTTTATAAAAGCGCCGTAAGCATCTGTACTTAAATACATTTCCCTCATGGCGCCGAATTATTTTAGACTTAAAGATTACAACCCGTTGAAAATAGATGTAAACTTGCGTTTTCGATTATCTAGGCCGCTCAATTTATGGCCACATAATCAGAAGGCAGTATCAAAAAATTAGTATTTAGGAGCTAATAAAAGTTATGAGTAGCATTGAAGATCGCGTTAAGAAAATTGTCTGCGAACAGCTTGGCGTAAAAGAAGAAGAGGTGAAATCGTCTTCTTCATTTGTAGAAGATTTAGGCGCTGATTCTTTGGATACTGTGGAATTGGTTATGGCTCTGGAAGAAGAGTTTGAGACCGAAATTCCTGATGAAGAAGCTGAGAAAATCACAACGGTACAACTCGCCTGTGATTACATTAATTCGCATTTGTAAGAATTTTTAGGCTCGAAAATTAAGCTACTCCGGGCATGCTCTGGAGTAGCTTTTATTTTGCCTGTAATAATAAGTCTGCAACACGGAATTAATCATCCGTAATGGAGAGCGACGCAGTGAACGGTAGAAGAGTTGTCATCACTGGCCTAGGTCTTGTTACCCCTCTTGGGAATAGCGTTGATTCGTCTTGGCAGGCTATTAAAGAAGGCCGCAGCGGTATCAATATGCTTACGCAATTTGATACTGCAGAGTTTTCAACCCGCTTTGGCGGCTCTGTCAAAGATTTCGATTGCACCCCCTATCTCAGCGCGAAAGAAGCGCGACGAATGGACGTGTTCATTCAATATGGACTCGCGGCAGGCGTGCAAGCAGTGACCGATTCGGGTCTACTCGACAGCCCAGTAAACTTCGAACGCGTCGGCGTAGCGATTGGCTCTGGTATCGGTGGCATCAACACAATCGAAGACACCTCCAATCTCGTGCGCACTTCCGGACCTCGCAAGGTCTCACCATTCTTCGTACCCGGCTCTATTATCAATATGCTCGGCGGTACGCTGTCGATACGCTATAACTTCCAAGGCCCTAATATCGCCATCACCACGGCGTGTACCACGGGAACCCATAATATCGGCATTGCTGCCAATATGATTTGCAACGGTCAGGCCGATGTCATGCTTGCTGGCGGCGCCGAAATGGCAACATCCCCGGTAGGCCTAGGCGGTTTCTGTGCCGCCCGTGCATTATCGACCCGCAACGACGATCCACAGCGTGCCAGCCGCCCCTGGGACAAAGACCGCGACGGTTTTGTACTCAGCGATGGTGCCGGCATCATGGTCTTAGAAGAATACGAACATGCGCGAAAGCGCGGTGCCAAAATCTACGCCGAATTGGCTGGTTTCGGGATGAGCGGCGACGCTTACCACATGACCTCGCCATCCGAAGGCGGGAAGGGTGCTGCTCTTTGTATGCGCAACGCCCTGGCCAGCGCCCAGCTTGACCCCTCGACCGTGCATTATATTAACGCACACGGCACCTCGACGATTGCGGGCGACCTCGCAGAGACCCACGCGATTAAGAGCGTGTTCGGGCCCTATGCACAGCAACTGGCCGTTAGCTCCTCCAAATCCATGATCGGGCACCTACTTGGCGCCTCTGGTGCTGTAGAGGCCATCATCTGTGCGCTCTCTATACGTGATCAGGTATTAACGCCAACGATCAACTTAGAGAACCCCGATGCCGAATGCGATTTGGACTATGTTCCTCATCACAGCCGCGACGCGAAAATCGATGTCGCCCTCAGCAACTCCTTCGGCTTTGGTGGAACCAATGGCAGTTTGGTGTTCAAACGTCTGCAGTGAATCCGCGAGTGACGCTGATATCGTGTTGAAAGCGTCAAGCTGGGAGGCGTCATGCTCGTAAACGGGCAGCATCAGAATCTACTTCCAGTCGCCGATCGTGCGGTGCAATACGGCGATGGCGCCTTCGAGACTATTTTAGTTCGCGACCATCAGCCTGTGTTCTGGCAACAACACCTCGACCGACTTTATGCCGCCTGCCAAACACTGCAAATCCCAGCCGATCTTTCTTCGCTTCGCACTGAGGCCGACTCCTTGATTGCCGCCCACGGGGCTACGGGTGTCTTGAAGATTATCATTAGCCGCGGCGCAGGCGGTCGCGGATACAGCGCTCCTGCTTCGCCCGAGCCAACTCGAATCCTACAGATACATCCACTACCGCAAGACTATCTCCACGCCGCACGCAAAGGCATTCGTGCATTTAAGTGCAAGCATCCTTTATCGAGCAACCCCGTCTTAGCAGGGCTTAAGCATCTCAATCGTCTTGATCAAGTCATGGCGAGCTTCGAGGTGCCGACCCAGTTCCAAGAGGGCCTGATGTGCAATGCGGCAGGAGACTTGATCGAGGGCATTAAATCCAATGTCTTTATCGTCATCGATGGCGTGCTGCTCACACCCGAGTTAAGTCAATGTGGCGTGGCGGGCGTAATGCGTGCGGCCATCATATCGCGCTGCCGTGAGCATGCGAGCTTGAATGTCGCTGAGCGCAAACTCGGCCTAGAAGAGCTTGAGTCGGCGAGTGAAGTCTTCGTCTGCAATAGCGTAATGGGCATTTGGCCAATAACCCAGATTCAGTGGAACCAGGCAGCGCTCAATTATGAGATCGGGCCCATTACTCAACGACTGCAAGCGCTGATCGCTGAGGATGGGCCGACATGAGCCTTCGCAAGATCTTACTGCGCACCCTCTTGCTAAGCCTCTTATTGGGCGGGCTCGGTGTACTAGGGGCGTATAATTATCTTCAGTATTATCTGGATAAGCCTTTAGCACTGCAGACCGAACAGTTAATAGAGGTCAGGCCGGGCAGCTCTCTCGGGCAAGTCGCTAGGCGCCTAGAACAGGAGGTGGGCTTAGAGCATCCGCGTATGTTCTCGTATTGGGCCAGCAACGCGGGCTTCGATCGCGCAATTCGCGCCGGCGAGTTCATCATCAGCCCAGGCATGAGCCCAAGAACGGCGCTGCAACACCTCATAAGCGGGCCCTACGTACAATATCCGTTTACCTTGATCGAAGGCACAACGGTCCGCAGCGCACTCGATGCCCTGTGGCAGAGCCCCAAATTGCGCATCACGCTAAGTGAGAGCAGCGACGAGGAAATACTCGCAGCGATTGGAAGCGACTATCCAAGCCTAGAAGGGGCGCTCTTTCCAGATACCTATTTCTATACAGCAGGGACCACAGACCAAGCCCTACTGAGCCGTGCTAGCAATCGCCTTCGCGAGGTTCTGGAGCAGGAGTGGGAGACCCGCGCAGTGAGCCTGCCCTATGCAAGCCCCTACGAGTCCCTCATACTCGCCTCTATCATAGAGAAAGAAACTGGCCTGCGTAGCGAGCGCGAGCAAGTCGCTGGGGTTTTTGTGCGCCGCCTACAACGCGGAATGCGCCTGCAGTCGGACCCTACGGTTATTTATGGCATGGGCGAGAGCTATACAGGCAATATTCGCCGTGTAGATCTTGAGGCTAGCACCCCCTATAACACCTATAGGATCAGCGGACTGCCACCAACCCCCATCGCGATGACTGGCCGCGGAGCAATCCATGCCAGCCTCCATCCTAGCGACGAGTCATATCTCTACTTTGTGGCCACCGGCGATGGAGGTCATCAATTCTCGACCACGCTCGACGAGCACAATGCAGCCGTAAGGCAGTATCAGAATCGAATGGCGACCCAACAAAGCACTAATTGAAGGCGGTACAGCAAGACATGACAGCGCGGTTTATAACCATCGAAGGGGGAGAGGGTGTAGGGAAAAGCACCAACATCCAGTTTATTACCGCTCGCCTGAGCAAGGCCGGTATCGACTATGTTTTGACTCGCGAACCCGGCGGCACTCCACTAGCTGAGAAATTGCGGGACTTGCTGCTCAACGAGCATGAAGAAGCAGTGGCCGAGATGACCGAATTACTGTTGATCTTCGCTGCTCGGGCGCAACACCTGCAACAAGTCATCAAACCGGCTCTGAAGGCTGGAAAATGGGTGATTTGCGATCGTTTTACCGATGCTACTTACGCCTATCAAGGCGGTGGGAGAGGGCTTAGCAAGAGCGCTATCGCCGAGCTCGAAACCCTCGTGCAGGGCAGTCTTCGCCCTGACCTTACCTATCTACTCGATCTCGCCCCCGACATAGGCCTTGCCAGGGCTAGCAAGCGCGCCGCCCTTGATCGATTCGAATTGGAGAAAATTGAGTTCTTCGAACGCGTGCGCGCCAGCTATCTGGAGCGCGCAGCACAGGAACCCGAGCGCTGTGTAGTAATCGATGCGGCCGCAGAGCTTACGCAGGTGCAGGCCGCCATCCTAGCCCACCTGGAGACTCTACTGTGAGCAAGGCTCTGATTACTAGCCCACTGCCTTGGCACCGCGAGGCCTGGGACGCGTTCCATCAGCAATTGAGAAATGGGCAGATCTCCCATTCTTTTCTCATCAGTGCCGAGGCGCAGAGCGGCAAACGGCTTTTCGCCACCATGCTCGCCCAGTGGCTACTTTGTGAGACACCAAAGCACAATCAAGCTTGCGGCCAGTGCGGCGCCTGCCTTCTAAGCGATGCGGGTAGCAACCCCGACTTCATCATCGTGCAGCCAGAAGAGAAATCCAAGATCATCAAGATCGATCAGATTCGCGAACTCAAGCAGTTCATCGAGACTAGCTCCCACTCATTCGGTAAACGCATTATCTTGCTAGACAGCGCAGAGAACCTGAATATCAATGCCGCCAATGCCTTGCTAAAGGGCTTAGAAGAGCCTCCCGCTGACGTGATATTCCTGCTCCTAAGCGACCGCCCCAAATCAGTATTGGCCACTATATCCAGCCGTTGCCGCGCTCTCAAACTGCCCAAGCCGACCACAGAGCAGTCCCTGCAATGGCTGGCAACTCAGGTCCCCGAGACAGCAAGCGAGGAGCGTGAGTTTGCGCTAGACTATGCCCAAGGCAGCCCCCTGAAGGCATTAATTACCCTTGCGGACGAGAGTGCAGAGCGCAAGAAAACCCTTGGCAACGACCTTCTCAACGTGATGAAAGGGCAGGAAATTGTCAGTAAAATGGTCAGCCGCTATTATAAGAACGATGCACTAGATGTGCTTAACGTCCTATCCTATTGGTTGAGCGTACTCGTTAAGTTCCAGATATCGGGCAACAAAGAACTAGTGAAAGGGCGCGCGCTACAGCAAGCCGCCACACTAATTCCCGATCAGGCTTTTCAGGCTCGCGAATTCTCTTGCGCATTACTAGGCTTGTATGAAAATGTTTGCGAGGCCCAAACACAGGTAGCGAGCGTATCGAACCCGAATATGCAGCTGCTTCTTGAGGATCTCTTGCTACAACTGCAACATCTTTTTAGACAGGATACACACGATTGAATATGCCCGTGGCAGAAACAGAGAATAGGCCAGCCAAACATGGCATCTTGTCGTTGACCATCAACGACAAGGCCGTGCTCTATGCTGCCTATATGCCATTCCTAAAGAATGGCGGCCTCTTCATTCCAACCACGCGCAGTTATGAGATGGGCAACCAAGTTTTCATGTTGCTCAAACTAATGGACGACGGCGAGCGCATTCCAATTGCAGGCACAGTAGTGTGGATTACCCCCGAACTAGCGCAGGGCAATCGCTCCGCGGGCATAGGCATACACTTCAAGGATAGCAAAGGCGCAATTAGGCATAAGATTGAAACCATACTCGCCGGCAGCCTTAATTCCGACAAACCCACGAACACGATGTGAGGATACCCATGTTTAATTTTTCCGTGAATTTACTAAGCAAACCAGTGAGCTCTTTTAGCGCAATCCTATTCAGCGCGCTGTTACTAAGTGGCTGTCAGCAACAGAGCAACAGCACAGCGCTTGCGGCTGAATCCACTAGCGAGGCAACAGTATTGCAGGTAATGAAAGACCCTTCCTGTGGATGCTGCGAAGGCTGGGTGCAACATGCCAGTGAGCGTGGTTTCCTCGCACAGATCAGCCACCCACAAGATCTCAACGGCGAGAAACTCAAGCTGGGCATTGCGCCGCAGTTTCAATCTTGCCACACCGCAGTGTCACCGGAAGGCTATGTTTTCGAAGGCCATATACCTGCCAATATCGTGCAGCGTTTCCTAGACGAAAAGCCTGACGATGCTATCGGCCTCGCGGTGCCAGGCATGCCTTTGGGTAGCCCAGGCATGGAAATTGGTGATCAGTTTAATCCCTATGATGTGATTGTCATGAAGACCGACGGTAGCTCGCAGGTTTATGCGCATATCGCGACTAAGGCGGAGCAATACTAAGCTAAATGCTGCGCGATGGTTTTTCCAATCGCTAGGCTCGCAGTAAGCCCGGGCGACTCAATGCCAAACAACTGCACTAAACCCGGCACTGCGTGCACATCGGCCGTCTGTATAACGAAGTCCATTGGCTGCCCCTTCGCGGAATATAGCTTCGGCCGCACCCCTGCATAATCTGGCTCTAAGAGTGCAGGGTTGAGGCTAGGATAGTAACGCCGAATCGCCTCCACAAATTGTGCCTTCCTTTGCACATCAACCTTGTAGTTCACAGCTTCGATGGCCTCGATGTCTGGCCCAAAACGCACCCCACCGCCAAGATCAAGACAGGCATGTATGCCGAGCCCGCTGGTCTGCGCGGCAGGCATCGGATAGATTAAATGTTGAAACGGCGCGCGGCCATTGAGTTTGAAGTAATTGCCTTTAGTGAGCAGCTTAGTCGGGATGTGTGCACTGTCGAGACCATCAATACGCGATGCCAACGACTGTGCATTTAATCCTGCGGCGTTGATCAGGGCACTGCAATGAAACCGGTACGCTTCTGCCTGTCCGTGCTCACCACTCACGGTATGCACTTCGAAACCTTTCGCGCCGCACAACACACGCTCTACGCGAGTACGACAGACAAACTCCACTCCAGCTGCCTGCGCCTGGGACAGAAGTGATTGCATAAGACCGTGGCTATCTACTATGCCGGTATTGGGGGAGAACAGGGCAGCACTCGCCTCAACTAGAGGCTCCTTTTCCTGCAAGGCTTTGCGGTCGCGCCAATGCAATTCGAGCACGTCATTGTCGCGCGCTCGCTCGGCCAAAGCTTGCAATGCTTCCAACTCGTTCTCTTGCGCCACAATGAATTTTCCGACCCGGCGATGGGCGATTTCGTACTTACGACAATAGTCGTAGAGCAGGGCGCTGCCCTCTCTACACAGACGCGCTTTCAGAGAGCCTTGTTGGTAATAGAGACCCGCATGAATTACCTCGCTATTGCGACTACTGGTTTCCTGCCCAAAGCTAATATTTTGCTCTAGCAAAACAATCGAGTAGGAGGAGGGCTTAGTGCGTGCGATCGCCTCGGCAATGGCGATGCCGATAACACCGGCGCCTACGATACAAAGATCGAAATGATCCATCTAGCCTTCTACCTTTTTGCGCAAAATCTTGCGGAACGTAAAATTAATTCGCGCCTCGTCCAGGTGCTTGACCTTAGCAATACGGTGCCGCCAATATTGTTGAGTGCTGCCTTTCATAATCAATACGCTGCCATGACTTAAAGTGGTCTTCAGTGTTTGCAGGGATCTCTTGTATCGATGCTTTAATTCGAACACGCGACTAGTGCCAAGACTCAAGGACGCAATGACGGCATTCTCACCCAACTCCTGTTCATCATCACTATGCCAATCCACGCTGTCTGTACCATCGCGATAATAATTGGCTAAAGCAGAGTTAAAGGAATGCGCGCAGAGGGTTTCGATGCGGGCTTTTATCGGCAGCAGAAACTCTGGCCAAGGCTGCGGGACCAACGCAATGTTGGAATAGGAATAGTGTGCATCCGGATCGCCCAACCAACATTGTAGGCGCGGTATAGGAATCGACTTAGCAGCGATATTGATATGATCTTGGCGCCAAGGAAGTTCAGTGAGACAGCGTTGCATTAACGCATCTGCTTCCGCCTCAGTAAACGCATTCGGGAAATAGTGTAGCTGCCCATCCACTATAGGAAGCGCGACCCCATTTGCAGAATCATCGAACAAGTCGAGAACAGGATCTTTAGCAAAGCGCATGAATGGGCTCTTCGAAATGTCAGTCGAGCAGATCGAGCAGTGCCTCGATCTTTTGGGCAGGAAGGGCGCTCAGCTTATTCAACAACTGTGAATCTAGCTTCAAGTGCTCATCGACACCAGGGCGAGACTCGCCTTTCACTTGTTCAATATAGCGGCCTAGAAGTAGATTTATCTCTGTATTCATACTGCGCTTATGGTGCCGGGAGACATGTTTTAGTTTCTCCAGCAAATCGGCTGGTAAACGCACCACAAACTTACTCATTTCCGGCTTTACCGGCGCAGCGTCAATGCCTTGCTCGCTCTCGCTTGAGCCTTGCTGAGAATATTCACCCTGCTCCAAAGTGTGAGCTTGCTGCGGAATATCTGTGTTAACTTGTTGCGAGTCTGATTCGGGAGAGTCCCAGCACATAGTAAAAGCCTGTATTCGAGCAAATTTATTTGTGATCATAGCTGTAACAACTCACTGACTCAACACTCAATAACGCATTGATCCTACAAAGGAAGGCCTAGAAATTGACTAACTACGATTACGATCTCTTCATTATTGGAGGAGGCTCTGGCGGTGTAAGAGCTGGCCGCATAGCCGCCGCACTTGGCGCAAAAGTTGGCATGGCCGAAGAGCGTTATATGGGGGGCACATGTGTCAACGTAGGCTGTATTCCCAAGAAACTCTACAGCTATGCCGCGCACTATGCGAAAGACTTCGCCGATGCGCGTGGCTATGGCTGGCAGTTCCCCGTGGAGCCTCAATTCGATTGGCCGACCCTTGTAAACAATCAGAGTAAAGAGATTAGTCGACTTAGCACTATCTATCAGTCCTTGATGAACGGGGTTGGGGCCGAGGTATTTCACGAACGCGCCGCGCTGCTAGACGCCCATACGGTGCAACTGCAAAGCCGCAAAGTCACCGCCAAGGAGATTCTCATCGCCACCGGCGGCTGGCCCTTCGTGCCACAATTCCCAGGCAGCCAACATGCCATCACCTCGAATGAAGTCTTCTCACTCGAAACGCTCCCAAAATCCATCCTAATCGTCGGTGGCGGTTATATAGCCGTCGAGTTCGCTGGCATATTCGCCGCGCTCGGCGTTAAAACCTGCGTTTCCTATCGTGGCACACACTTATTACGCGGTTTCGACCTAGATGTCGCTGCGGCCTTTACCATAGAGCTGGAGAAATCCTCGAAACTACACCTTCAGTCGAACGTCGAGGAGATTACAAAACAAGGCGGGCGCTTACGCGTGCGCTTTGATCGTGGCGACGACATAGAGGTTGATACGGTGCTTTTTGCCACCGGCCGCCATCCCAATACGAAGGAACTCGGCCTAGAACAGCTTGGGGTCAAACTCGCCAAGAACGGCGCTGTGATCGTAGACAAGCATTTCACCTCGAATATTCCCAATATTCACGCTGTCGGTGACGTGATCGACCGTGTTGCCTTGACTCCAGTGGCGCTCGCCGAGGGTCAGATTCTCTCGCAGCGCTTGTTTGGCAAGGGCAATAAAGAGATGGATTACCACGACATTCCAACGGCGGTGTTCTGTCAGCCAGAGATTGCCACCGTAGGCCTCACCGAAACCGAGGCGCGCGAGCGGTTTGACGAGGTCACCGTCTATAAGAGTCAATTTACTCCTTTACGGCATACGCTGAGCGGTCGCGTTGAGAAAACCTTCATCAAGCTACTTGTGGATGCCAAATCCGATAAAGTGCTCGGCGCTCACATGATGGGAGAATACGCAGCGGAGATCATTCAAGGCGTTGCCATTGCAATCAAGGCTGGTGCAACTAAAGCGGACTTCGATGCAACACTCGGGATTCATCCCAGCGTGGCCGAAGAGTTCGTAACGATGCGAACGCCGGCGTAGGAGCTTTGCGCACAGCGCACCGAATGTCTGCGGCAAGTTATTGCCATCGAGTCGCGCAGTTTAACGCGCAACCTAGAAAAGGCTCAAAGTTTGGCGTTTAACGTATTGAAGGAGCTTAGAATCCCTCTAATTCCTGCAACCCCACTATTTCCGGTAATAATAATTACCGGAAATAGTAGAGTGGCATTAGATATGACAATCAGCCTAAGCTCAGTCCCCTACCACAGTTAAATAGGCAAACGAATGCTGAACTTTGTATATGGCGTTTTGATATTTCCACTTTTGATCGTAATCACGAGGGATTGAATAGTAGCGGACATTTATATCGGGATGCCGGAACAAGAGGCGCTAGCGTATTTCCAGAACCTCACAGACTCTGAAAGAATTAACTACTACTTGGTTTCAACCCCAATAAACACTGTAGGCCATGTTATCCGCGACAATGAATTGGGCTATTACCTTATTGGGATTGAAAATGTCAGGGATCGCTGTTGGAAACCTTCGCTTGGAAGTTCATACAGTGTTGTTTTGGCAATCTCAAATCAGCACACTGTATCTGAGCTTAAAATATTTGGCGCTCGATCAGAGTGGCTCTAGGTCAAGAATCGCAACGTATTCCTCTGAAGTTGTGACCGTTTAGTTTAAGAATGAAACTAGCGAAAGCTCAAAACACCCCGCCCTGTGGCAAGCATCTAGGTAGGGAGCATTATTAGGGAGGTACGATTATGGTTAGTGTTTCACTAGGGTTTCTACCCATTATCATTTCGTTAGTGTTAACAGTAGAAATGGTGGAAATGGCAATCCCACCAGGCACGCAAAAGGCGGATGTCGAATCCTATTTCTCTGAGATTGGAGCTGTCAGCGCTTGGTACTCTCGGAACGTCGGGGCTCCTGAAACTAGTAACTTTCCCTGGTTGGAAGATGAAGTAGGAGTTATATCGAGCGGAGCAATCCGCAATGTTAAAGAACATTGGTGGTGGCCTTCGTTCGGAAAAATCATGATTGTGCATGTGGGAATATCAGCCGATGGACGTGTAACGCAACTCCAGTTTGAACAACATCTGAGCGGCTGGCCCTAGAGGTCAATTAGACCTAACACTCCACCCCGTCTTCAGCGACAAAGATCAAGCAGCACAGCTTATAGCCTACTGAAAAGGAATATTAATAATTACCGGAAATAGTAAGTCATGGATCGTTATGGCATTTGTTGTGAATCTTGCGAAACCCAGCCACTACCCCATCTTCAATTGAACTTAGTCGACGGTAGCCACCGGACCACGATAAGTTATCCGTAAACAATCAATCGGGATTAAGGTGAAATTTTGACACGTTCTTTCTCAGCGGTAGCTCGCATTCAGAAGCACACCTTTTTCGGCCTCTTATTGCTTTGGGCTATGGGATCCTTTGCAAGCGATGAGTTACTAGAACAGGAGGTGTTTAGAAGCCAAGGAAATGGGCTTGTAGCATACTTAAGAGTCGTAAATTACGATGCTCAGGGAATCCCAGATACATTCGTTTTGCGAGTTAAGAATAATTCAGCGAATACCAATTACTCGATTCTATTACCAACTGATCAGAAATTAATAACTGGCTTCGTTATGGTGGATGAGAACTCCAGCGTAATTTCAAGCAATAAGCCTTTGCCTCGAGGCTCCTATGAATACTTGGCGAGCTCGCATGAGATTAGGGAACTTCGGCCTGACGCTGAAACAGAGATAAATCTGAGTTCAAAAAATCCTATACAGGAGTCAAACATAGAAAGTAGCCACGAGGTCTACACACGCACTTCCTTCAGGATTCCCTACAGAATAGATAGTCAGGATGAATTTGAGTTTATTATCGCCATATTTAGATCTGGAAAAGTAGTGCTAGATAAATAGGGAAATTCCCGCACTCAGGTAAACTGCTAGTTTTCGGATAGACGCAATACCCCCTCCTCTGCAGCGGCAAGGATCAAACCGTACAGCTTATAGCCTACTGAAAAGGAATATTAATAATTACATAGTAGATTAGCTTTAGTTATGCGCTTTTCCAAAATCACGCTATTACGCAAAACGCTACCCTTTCCCCGAAAACCCGCTAAATTAGCTACACTGCGAGCAGCACCCGCAAAGAACAAAAATAACTAAGGACAAAAACCGGTGACAACTGGGAGGTCCACACGCGATGTTTCGCTATTATCTAACCCTAGGCCTGCGCAGCGCACTTAAACGCAAACTCTACAGCGTCATCAGCATCTTGGGTTTAGCGCTCGGGCTTGCGTCAGTCGTGCTGGTGGGAATCTACATCGACGATGAGCTGAGTTACGATCGCTGGATACCAGATTCGCCCAACATCTATCAGCTCATGCCGATCATAGCGTCGCAGCGTTATAGTCAGACGCCCTCGGACCTTGGCTTGTGGCTGCGTCAGGACTACCCCCAGATCAGTCAGGTTAGCCGCGTCTTTAAGCGCCCTCATCAACTCTCCATGGGCGATTTACACTTCAATGAAACAATCGCCTGGGTCGATAGCAATTTCTTAGAACTGTTCGAGCTAGAAACTGTGGCGGGCGATGTGCAGACGGCCCTTTCTCAACCGAACAGCATTGTGATCACACAGCAAATAGCCCGGAAATACTTCCGCGATGAGCCCGCCTTAGGTCAGACACTCGTCCTAGACCTTGAGCAGCCAATGCGTGTGGCCGCCGTGCTGCGCGATTTACCGAGTAATAGCCATCTAGATCTATCGATATTGGCAGCTGGCCACGCGCTCTACTCCCCTCTTCTCGAACAGGATCGTAACCCCGTGTCGGGTCTGTTCGGCACCAAGCTATGGGCCATCAACACCTATATAAGGGTGCCACCTGGGGTCGATGTAGAAGATATAGAGGCCGATCTTGATCCGATGATGGACAGACACTTGCCTATAAGTGACGGCCGCAAGAATAGCGAGATCTACGAATTAGGCCTTCTGCCCATTCAGAGCATTCATTTGGCGCCGAGTGATATTACAAGAGGCGATCGCGATCTGAGTGGAATATTCACCGTGTTCAGTATCAGCGTACTCATTCTGCTGGCGGCGTGCATCAACTACATCAATCTAATGACAGCACGCGGTACAGCGCGCGCACCAGAAATTGCGATTCGCAAGACTTTAGGGGCAAATCGCGAGGATCTGGTGCAACAGTATCTGACCGAATCCCTACTCTACGTGCTCGTCAGCTTCGTCATCGCCCTACTGCTTTGCAGTTTGTTCCTACCGCCCTTGAACGGCTTCCTCGATCGCGGTATCGAGCTCGACCTACTGAACAATTTGCCCTTAATTATGGCTGCTATGAGCGCTGTACTGCTCACAGTTTTGCTAGCCGGCCTCTATCCTGCGCTGGCTCTATCGCGGATGTCACCACGCAGGACCATGCAGAACACTCAGACTCGTACCGGGGGCATATTCCGAGGCTTGCTGCGCAAACTGCTCTCCGTCGCTCAGTTCGCGATTCTGACCGGCTTATTCATCGCCTCTATTACTATCTATCAGCAATCTCGATTCGCGGTCTCGCAAATCCTCAATCAAACCAGCGATCCGGTCGTTATCATCACCACTTCCTGCGATCAGGCGCTACAACAACAGTTGCTATCGGCACCCGCGATCAAGGCTAGTGGCTGCACTCGACAAGTGCCGCAGTGGGGCGTAGGTCCTTCTACTAGCATGCGCTTGATCGGCGAGGAGGATCTCTTAATAAACGTAAACTACAACAGCGTCGATACCGACTTTTTCGAGATCTTCGACCTCGAGTTAGCGGCAGGCCGCTACTTCGATGAGGCACGTAGCGGCGATATCATTCGGGACGAGTCCCAATTCGAATCTACTACTTCGATTATCGTCAACGAGACTTTCGCTAGGAATTTCGGCTTTAGCTCGAGCGAGGAGGCGATCGGAGAGGTCTTTGCCTGGAGACGCAGTTTTGCGCTCCCTGCCCGCTTCTCGCCAGTACACCAAGTAGAGGTAGTGGGTGTGCTTCGTGATTTCCAGATCGGCGATATACGACAGGCTATCCCGGCTACCGTGTTTTATGTCCAACGCGATCAGGCGAACCTGCTGGCAGTGCGAGTCGACGCCCAGCGCGTCCAACAAGGCTTGGAGTCCATCGATGCCGCCTGGGCTTCCCTGAACCCAGACAGGCCCATTAAACGAGTATTTTTCGACCAAACGACCGAATCCATCTATCGAGAGATTACTAGGCAGGCCTGGCTGCTAAGTTTCTGCGTAGGCATAGCCATGCTCATAGCCGCACTTGGGCTGTTAGCCCTCGCGGCTTTCGTGACCGAGAAACGCAGTAAGGAGATCGGCATTCGCAAAGTCCTAGGCAGCTCTCGGCTGCGCATCGTTGGGCTATTGCTATGGCAGTTCTCAAAGCCCGTGCTCGTATCCAATTTAATCGCGTGGCCATTAGCCTATTACTACTTGAGTCAGTGGCTCGGAAGCTTCGCCTCCCACATCGACCTCGATCCCCTAGTCTTCCTTGGCGCAAGCGTCGTCACGTTGAGCCTAGCCTTGCTGACGGTCTTCGCCCATAGCTTTATCGTGGCCGGGATCAATCCAGTGCGCGCCCTGCGTTACGAGTAGATATTTAGACTGTCTAGCTATTCAGTGCTTGTATGGGCGCCTATTTGATTTCTATGTGCGCGGGCGCACAGATCATATGGCAGCAGTTGAGCCACAATGTGCGTGTAGAGTGTCTGATTGCAGAAATTAAAATTGGGCCAATCTACTGAGCAAGTCTAAGCGTAAGAACATCAGATGGAAATCTGATGACCTAAGAGCTACCGCCTAAGTAGCCAGAACATCAATGCAACATATTGATATTCAAAACATTACTAGTATTGAAGAGATAGGCATTTTGGTAATTTCGCCTGTTTCGGGCTATACCCAACATGCCAAAACCACATGATCTGGTAGGCACGAATTGAAGACTTAAAATCCCCGAATGTTTACGGGAAAATATAGTTGTCCGACCTATTGACAACGACATTACTTAAGAAGAACATGCGCGCCCACAATGATCCACCTGCTATTTAGTGAATACGAGAACATAGTTCTCACGGAGAAATAAATGAAAACTACACGATCCATTGGTACAGCACACATCTGTTTGCTAGCTTGCCTCTTGAGCCCAGTTGCTTTGGCTGCAGAACCAGGGATTTATGCCGGCATCAATCTAGGCCGCGCATCGTCAAAAATCGATAAGACCCGAATCACAGACGAGCTCTTCAAGCCAGGTTTCACATACACTAGCCGTCGCTCTGACACTAAAGATTTTGGCTTTAAGCTTTATGGTGGTTATCAGTTTACTCCTTACTTCGCTCTAGAAGCCGGTTACTTTGACCTAGGCAGCTATAACCTAGACACAGCAGTACTGCCTTCTGGCCTACTGTTGAGCGACATGGCAGTCCGCGGCATTAACTTCGATGCAGTGGTTACCCTACCTATTACTGACAAGATGTCCGTATTCGGCCGCGCCGGTATGAACAAAATCGACTTGGACAGTGACTTCTACGGCACTGGCTATGCAGCCGGCACTAACTACCCAACTGGTAGCCGCCGCGATACGCACGAGAAATTCGGCGTTGGTATGGCGTATGCCATTAACGACGCAGTAAGCGTGCGCGTTGAAGCAGAGCGTTACAACCTAGAAGACGTTATCCGTCGCGATGGCAATGTAAATCTTTACTCTGTTGGTCTTGTGTACAGCTTCGCTAAGCCAAAGCCAATGCCTGTTGTAGTTGCCCCAACTCCGGCGCCGGCACCTGTTCGAGCGCCTGCTCCAGCACCAACTCCAGCACCCGCGCCAGCACCTGTAGTAACTACTCTATCAGCTGACTCATTCTTCGCGTTCGACAGCGATGTATTGTTGCCTGCTGGTCAGCGCGAGCTCGACACTTTGGCTGCTAGCCTAAGTGGCACTCAGTATGACGTGATCACTGTTACAGGCCATACCGACCGTTTAGGTCGTCAGGCTTACAACTTGGCCCTGTCTACTCGTCGTGCAGAGGCAGTGAAAGCATATCTAATCACTCGTGGCATCCAAGCTGCCAAGATTACTGCTCGCGGTATCAATGGTTCTAACCCAGTGACTACGATGGCAGCATGTCCAGGCACAGTGGCAACTCCTGCACTGATCGCTTGTTTGCAGCCAGACCGTCGCGTAGAAGTAGAAGTGACTGCACGTCGCTAATCCTTCTGCTCTCACTAGGCGCTTCGATGAGAATCGCCTAGTGACTTAGGCAAAAGAAATAAAAAAAGGGGCTCTCAGCCCCTTTTTTTGTGCCTTAGTTTCGGCCCTTTTAAGACTCGCTGGAATCCCTGCAAGGCTCGCCCTTAAACTCTAACTCTATGGTAGAGTGCACAAATCTAAACTCTCGCAAACCTTCCGCAACCTGCTGTTTTAATTCTAATTGCTCCTCCACCTCGAGATCATGAGCAAGCACCAGATGAGCGGTCAGCACATGCTGCTCTCCATCGAGCGACCACACATGTAAATGATGAATTTCCGCTACCCCATCTAGCGCGCCGAGCTTTTCCCTAATAGGCCCTAAACTGAGTTCCTCTGGCGTGCCCTGTAAGAACAGCCGCAAGGTCTTCCAAAGATTGCGCACCACGTTCAGCAAAACAAAAAGCGTGAATCCGATCGATAAGATTGGATCGAGAATCGGCCACTCCTTGAACATCAGCACTATAGAGACGATCAGCACGGCAACCCAACCCAGCACGTCTTCTAATAGATGCCAATTGAGCATCCTCTCATTGAGGGTATTGCCCTTGGAAAGCTTGAAGGCCGCGAAGCCATTGACCGCGATACCGAATATCGCTAAACCGAGCATGCCCTCGGTAACCGGCATAACCGGGTCTTGCAGCCTTGGTATGGCACTATTGAGCACCCACACTGAGCCAACGACCATCACTATCCCAGTGAGCAAAGAGCCCAACAGGGAGAAGCGGCGATAGCCATAACTGAAATCATCGGAAATTGGTTTGCGACTGAGCCGAGCTAGAAGCCAAGCGAGGCCGATCGATAGGCTGTCGCCAAGGTCATGCACCGCGTCGGCCATGATCGCGGTGCTATTGGTAAGAACGCCGCCTACGAACTCAATCAGCGTGAAGCCTACATTGAGGAAGAAGGCCCAGCCGATGCGCCTAGTCGAGTCATCGTCGTGGCTATGATCATGACCGTGAGAGTGTGAGTGCATATCCCCCCTAGTCTCTTAATTGCTGGATGGTGGCGTCCAGTCACAGGCTTCACACTCGCTCGACATGCCGCGGTCTGCCATTACGGCAAAGATGAAGTCTCGCCATACCTCGTTGGGCTGCCAGACAGTGTTCATGTCGGCCTTTGCCTCGGCGATATCAACCCCCTGATAGAGCACGCGATAGAGGAAGCTAAACGCAGTAGCCCGCGCGTTCACCTGGCAATGTAGAAAAGTCTTACTCTCTGGTTCGCGCTGCATAGCATCGGCGAAGGCATCGAAATCACGAATCGTGGGCTTGTTGAAGTCCACGGCGATATGCAGGTAGTCCATCCCGAGGTCTTTGACTAGCTGATCTTCTTCGGGAATTGCCGTGCGCCCATTATTGAAGGCGATGTAAATAACACGATCGTAACCAGCCTCCTTAATCAATGGTAATTGCTCGCGACTAGGCTGGCCGGCGCTGGAGAATAGAGGCGTGTACTGGCGATAGTTTAGAATCTCGCTCAGACTCTGCTCGCCCTGTGCACTGGCAAAGCTTGCCATCGATAGCAACAAGGCGCCCACAGCACCTTTGGCAAAGCTTGATCCGACAGTGCGGCTAATTGTAAGACTAGTTTTGTTCATGATGACATCCTTAATGGTTCGCGCGCTCTGTGGTGCGCAGTGCTCAAATACCGATGTGCGCACAATAGCGCAGTCTGCTAGCAGCGCGCCAGAGTCACTCAAGCGCTAAAACCCAAGTTAGCAACACAATGTACACAAGCTCTTTACAATGAGGCTAGAAACCCCCATAAAGAACCCTGTATGAAGACTCCTAAACAACCTAGCGCGCTGTTCGATACTCTTGAGGAGATGCCCAATCCCTTCAAGCACCCTACCCGCTCTCTCAGCCACCTGATCGAAGATGCGCCCGACCAGGCGGTGCCGGACTATCAGTTCGCCTGTGAGTTCCTCTACAGCTATAGAGGCAGCCCCGACACCTTCTCTACCTATCGACGCGAAGTAGAGCACTTCCTACAGTGGTCATGGCTTGTCGTGGACAAGTCTCTCGCCCAGGTAAAGCGTGAGGATATCGAGGCCTATGTAGAGTTCGCGAGGAGCCCGCCGCTAACTTGGATAAGTAACAAGAACGTCGCGCGCTTCCTCAACCGTGACGGTGGGCGCCTACCAAATCCAGAATGGACCCCCTATGTCAGTGCCGATGGCGAATACGTGTGCTCTCAAGCGGGCCTGCAATCCTTGTTTAGTGTCTTAAGTAGCTTCTTTAACTTCTTGATTCAAGAGAATTATTTGAGCGCGAATCCTGTCTCTCAGATTCGCCAGAAGAGCAAGTTTCTGCGCAAACAACAGTCGAAGACGCAGATTCGCCGACTCTCGCCCTTGCAGTGGAGTTTCGTGATCGAGGCGGCCGAAAATTTGGCTAATGAAGATCCGGCGACTCACGAGCGCACCCTATTCATAATGAACGCCCTGTTTGCCATGTACTTGAGAATATCGGAACTCGTCGATACCCCGCGCTGGTGCCCACAGATGGGACACTTCCAGCGCGACCCAGAGGGCAACTGGTGGTTCCTAACGGTAGGCAAAGGCAACAAAGAACGCGAGATATCAGTCAGCAATCAGATGCTAGAGGCTCTGCGGCGTTATCGCCTCTCTAGAGGCATGACCGCCCTGCCGATGCCAGGCGAGGCTAGTCCCCTTATTCACAAGACCCGCGGCAAGGGTGGCATCACCAGCACACGGCAAATTCGCGGCATCGTGCAGAAGTGTTTCGATCACGCCCAAGAGCGGCTAAAGAGTGAGGGTTTCATAGAAGAGGCTGAGCGTTTAGGGGCAGCCACCGTGCATTGGCTGCGTCATACAGGCATCTCAGAGGACGTTAAGTTCCGCCCTCGCGAACATGTGCGCGACGATGCCGGACACGGCTCTAGCGCGATCACGGATCGCTACATCGATGTAGAGAGAGCCGAACGACACGCCAGCGCGCGTCAAAAGCCCATAAAAAGTGACTAAATAGGCGCATGTGGAGGAAATCTGGACTTTTTTGCCTTCCTGCACGTATATGATCGCGATAGACTGAAGACATTATAGAAAACAGCTAATCAGAACTGGTAATTGGATGCACGCTTGGTTTATAAATGTGCAAGAACTCCTCGAGAAACACAGACAATAACGGTGTAAAGCAATATGACTAAAGCAGAAATTGCGCTAACGCGAACGCATAGCCTCCTCGGCTTCAAAGCAGCGAAAAGTCTCTCCCCAATCATCGCTTTAATGTTCAGCTTGGGCAGCGCCAGTCTGTTCGCTCAAGACGTCGAAGTTCTGAACCCAGTTTTAGACGTTGATTCGCTTTATACAGAACTCAGCTCAGAGCCCGTCTATGGCAGAACTGCGGCCGAGCTACTTAAGGAGCTCGAGGACAAACATTATTCGCGCATATTGTTCGATGATCAGTTCTCTCATACCGTATTCGATGCCTATATCGACGCACTAGACGGCTCTAAGCTGTATTTCCTCCAAGAGGATATAGACGCCCTCTCCGCCTATCGCGATGCGCTAGATGACACTCTGAAGAGTGGCAGCATCGACCCAGCCTTCGAGATCTACAATCTCTACCATCGCCGCCTACTCGAGCGAATGGTTTACGCAATCAACGAGGTCGAGAACAATCTCGACTCGATCGACTTCACTCTCGATGAGTCTATCGAAATCGACCGCGAGGACGCTCCCTACGCACAAAGCGTTGCTGAGCTCGATGAGCTATGGCGCCAACGCGTTAAGAACAGCGCCCTTAGCCTACGTTTAGCGAAGCTTGAGCCCGAGAAAATCGAAGAGCGCCTCAGCAAACGCTATCGCAATCAATTAACCCAGGTCTTGAAGACGAATAACCGTGACGTCTTCCAGTCCTACTTGGCGACCGTTGCAAGCACGATCGATCCCCATACCAGCTACTTCTCTCCAAGAGACTCTGAAAACTTCAACATGAGCCTACGCCTATCGCTGCAAGGCATCGGCGCGCAACTCACCACCGAAGACGAGTACACGAAGATCGTCGAGCTAATCAAGGGTGGCCCAGCCGAGCGCGGCAACGAGCTGATGGCAGGTGATCGCATCATCGGCATCGCACAAGGTGTCGATGGCGAAATAAAAGACGTCATCGGCCTACGCCTTGACGACGTGGTCGATCAGATTCGCGGCGAGAAAGGCACCGTAGTGCGCCTAAGCGTTATCCCTGCGGACGCCACTGGCGAGACCCAGTCTCATGAGGTCTCTATTACCCGCGACACGGTGAAACTCGAGGACCAGTCAGCCAAGAAAGAAGTAATCGAGGTCAGCTATAACGGCAGCGAATACAAGGTGGGTGTCATCAAGCTACCAACCTTCTACTTCGACTTCGAGGCAGCCTCTGCTGGACAGCCCGATTTCAAGAGCTCCACGCGTGACGTGAAGGTCTTGCTGGAAGAACTCAAGGCCGAAGGTGTTGAGGCAGTTGTCATGGACCTAAGGGACAATGGCGGCGGCTCTCTTACCGAGGCAAACGATCTAGTAGGCCTATTCATCGACACAGGCAACACCGTGCAGATTCGCTATTCCGGCCTGCGTAACGGCTTTGTTCGCGCCTATGGCGACGGCAACCCAGAGGTCACCTACTCTGGCCCACTCGGCGTACTCACTAACCGTGCCAGCGCCTCAGCCTCTGAGATCTTCGCCGGCGCAATCCAAGACTATCAGCGCGGCATCATCATCGGCGGCCAGACCTTCGGCAAGGGCACCGTGCAGGAAATCATCCCGATGAACTACGGCCAGGTTAAATTGACCCGCTCTAAGTTCTATCGCATCTCCGGCGCTAGCACTCAGCACCGTGGCGTGATGCCCGACATCCTCTTCCCCGATCGCTATAGTGCGATTGAAGAGATGGGTGAGAGCAACCTAGATGGCGCTCTTCCTTGGGATACCGTACGCCCTGTCGAGTACAATACTTACTTCCCAATCAAAGACATATTGGGCGATCTTCAAGCAAAACATGACGACCGAGTCGCCAGCGACCCGGACTTCATTTACCTAGCGGAACAGATCGAACGCTCTCGTGAACTGCGCGAACGTACTACGCTGTCGCTAAACGAGGAGAAGGTTCGCATGGAGCGCGACGAGAATCGCCGCGCGGAATTTAACGCCAACAATATGCGCCTATTCCTCAAGGGCTTGCCTTTAGAAGTTTGGGAAGAGCCCTCTGAAGAGGATCTCGACCCCGAAAGCGCAACGATTGCCAGCGCCGATGAGGAAGAAGAGAAGAAAGAAGAGGATCCACTACTGCGCGAGAGTAGCTTCATCTTGATCGATATGGCCAAAGCCCTTGGCAATCCGATGACAGCGAACAACAGCGGTGCCTTGAACTCAGCAGCCCTGTAAAAAAAAGGCCCTCTAGTTAGAGGGCCTGAATTGGCACAATGGGTTACCGACAAAAAACGCTCAATAGAATCTCTATTGAGCGTTTTTATTTGATCACAAGAAAGCAACATTCCCATTCTCTGAAGTTGGCGATCTACCGATCAATCCTGTCCAGAGTATGGCAACACCCCTGCCCTTAAGACCCTAAGCGATAGCGCAGCTTCACGACTAGGGTACTTCCCAAAGGATTATCCCAAGAGTTCTCGAACAGCTCGTCGAAGGCCATAAGCGCACTGCGGCGATTATCACCCTTGGTATACACAACGAACAGATCAGACAACGGTGCAATCTGCCAACGATAGCGCAGTTGGAAGTTCAACTGCGATAAACCGAAGCTATCCGAGGGCCCAACGGGTTTAGTCGTCTTAATAAGATCGCGGTTCTTGGTGATTGCGTTGGCCGGAAGATAGTAGAACTCGTCCTCCACAGCCTCTATACCTACCCACTGCAGGGCTATGCTAAGTTGCTGACGCGAGGTTAGGAAATAGTCGAAGCTCGTATCGAAACGCCACTGCTGCGCCTGGAAGGTAGTGAAGTCTTGATTGTCTTGATACAGGAGCCAGCCGTCGCGATCGTCGTAACTAATCTCACTCGTGAGTGCGATATTGTCGCGTGGGCGCCAAGTAATTCCCGCGTTTGCGCCTTCACTATTGCCGCCAACAAACTCACCAGAGGTCGAGAAGCCAAAGCTATAGCTTATCGGTCTGGCCGTGTTGGTCTGATAGCTGAAGCTCGAGTTAGTGCGCTCAGAAGTCGCGAACGTGCCATGTCCGAAGCTGTTCTGATCATCGTAGCGCTTTGGGAAATGCTGTAGACCTAAATTAATCCTATCTAGGTTATTCAATGTCACAGAGGCACTGAGCACCGGAATGGCGTTATTGGTGCGATCCCCATTACCGTTCTCCTCATAGCGCAGGAAGGGTGTAAAACGGAAATTACGCACGATCTCTAAGTCCGACTTCACCCATTCGAAGCGATACCATAGCTCACGGGAGTCATTGCGCTCTTGGAAGCCGAAGTCGTTTACATTGAAGGTGTCGTCCAGATAAGTCATCTGGAAATTATGGCGAATACCCTGACGAGGCGTATACACCACGTCCGCGAACATACCCGAGCCAGTGCCTAGAATGTCCGTATCCGTGCGAATAATTTGTCCATCCACGTTCCAACGCCCACCATTGGTGAGGTAATGAAAGTCCACGGCATGCACTTCGGCATCGGACTCGGGGTGTTGAACTAGGGAGCCGATATAGCCCAAACCTCGGTAAGCAGCGCCTTTGCTGTCTTCGTAGATCATGCGGAAGGTACCGAAATCACGGCCATCCTGATAATAGCGTTTGCCGCCGGCCAGGAACTCGCTCTCATCTTCGAAAGCCGTCATCACACCATAGCGCACAGCCCCTGCTTGGCCAGTCATCTTCACGGCACCTAGTAGGTCTGCTGGGCGAATTCGCTCGCGTGTCGGCAGCGCCACCCCTGCAGGCAATTGCGGCGGACGCGGACGCGCACCAATGCGGCGGGTGTTGACGATAGAGAGTCTTTTGCCATTGCTGCCTGTGGAGCGTGGCGTAGTATTGAAAACCTCTTGGCCTTCTTGAAAGAACAGTCGCTTCTCGGGGAAGAAGGTCTCGTTCGCGGTTAAGTTGACGACCACATTGTCTGACTCTGTAGAACCGAAATCGGGGTTCGCCGCCGCCGTCATCTGGAAGTTACTAGAGGGGCGCCAAAACACATCGAAGCCCGCCTTATTCGTCACGTCGCTATCGATCTCATCGAAGGTCGAAGAGGCATAGGGGAATACGCTCCATTGCTGGCGCACGTTGACCCCCTCTAACTCAAGCAAGGGCAGATTGCTCATGAAGATGGAGCTCGACTCGGGAATGGCCGGCCATGCCCAGGTCTGATTGAGGTAAGCAACCTTGCGCTCGGTGTAGATCCCAATGCGGCGCACGGCGTCCTCGCGTGGCATCGCCATCTGGCCCCAAGGCACATAGAACTCCGCGCTCCAGCCATTGGCCGTCTGCTGCGTGGCGCCGTACCAGGCACCGTCCCACTGTGTGGTGTAATTGCGCTCCGGCAGCACGGTACCATCGGCCTGGTTGTCCCCTAATGCTAGGGTCATCCAATAGGCAAACAGGCCCTGGCCGGAGGTGTCTAGGGTGATTGAGACAGAGTCACGGTCGATCGCGATATTGTCGCGCGTGCTGATGCGCTGCACGATGCTATCGGTAGGTTGCTCTAGATCGAAGCCAACATAGATGCCGCGTTCGGTGTAGAAGATTCGCACTGCCGTGTCGAAAGGCACATCCTCTAGAGTATCCGGGTCTATCACCCGCATCTCATTGATCGGAGCGATACGCCCCCACACCGCCTCATCGATATTGCCATCTACGTCCACATCCGCACTGCTATGCGCAAAGCGTTGCAATGTTAATGCGCTGCCGTCGCGTAGAGTTAACTCTACGGGAGCATTCGTTGAATCTTGGCTATAGGAGGGGGAATTGAGGAAAAACAGGCACACTAATGCCGGGGAAGCTACGCGGAATTTCAATCGACTCACCTTTGCTTATTCTGATTGATAGGTGTAAAGCACCTGATTTGCATACGAAAAAAGGCGCGTAGCATAAACTGTGCGCGAAATTCCGTCCAGATAGAACTATAAAGCGCTGCCCATTAACACTTGCGCATTAGCGGGCAGCATTGTCTTCGTTTTTGCCCTCTAGGCTAGAGGAGCACAGGCGTCGCCGAGATAGCCACCACCGCCGCAATAGTCGAGATGCTGCAGTTGAATGTGAATGCTATCGGGGTCGGAGAAATACAACTCCGGCGTGCCGCCCTCAGCGCCGCCACGGTTTGGCATGCGCAGGCTGATCCAGTGGACCAAGGCTGGCGTGTTGTTATCATCCATTCGCGGCGTGATTCCAACGCTCTCCAGCTTCGCCTGAATGGCCTCCACCTCGAAGCCCTCCACACTCATGCTCACATGATCCATGCGTCCTGGTCGCGTTGGAGCGCCCTCTTGTGCGCCGCCCACAAACATGAGGAATTGCTTGCCGTCGCCTACCCCTACTGTCGGGCTGGTGGGTCCTTGATAGGCCAGGTATTCCAACCCGAACAAGTTCAGATAGAACTGGTTAGTGTTTGGCGCATGGCTCATAAAATTGGTGAAGTGGTTGATGCCTTCCAATGCCATCAAGCCAGCGCCATTGGGGGCCGCGATATTGCTGCACTGACCATTGTCGCTACCGCAGTACGCGGGATCACAGAGTTGGAAGTTGAGACCTTCTTGGCCAGCAAAAGCCACCGACTGCTGGTTCAATGGCCAATAGCGCATCGCCCGCTTTAGGTTGTCTGGTTCATTCGCGGCGCTGGCATCGTTAACGAAGCCGTGAGCCTGCAGTTGTGCGGCAACAGACTGCGCATTAAAGTCGCGAACGCTAAGCCCAATGTGCGTAATCCCTGGGGTTTCACCCGCCTGGAGCGGACGCAGCGACATAAACTGCGGCCCACTGCCGATACGCAAACACACGGTATCGCCAACCTGTGCAGAGATAGGCATGCCAAATAGCTGCTGATAGAACGCGACAGAGCGCGCAACGTCGCTGACCCGAAGACCAAAAGTATGCAGCTTCTGCACCGCAATCGCCTCGGCGGCCGATTGCGCGTTTAGGACAGAGGCGAATGGTGCCAAGGCAGCCATTTGCAGCATACGACGGCGCAATGTATTGGGAGAGTGTCCATGATCGCGTTTGCTAGGCGTGTAATCTTCAGGTCTTTTCATTATTATCTCCGGTACTTTTTAACTTAGACTTGGCACTAAGTATTTTGGGCTTCGACTATAACGCGCACGGCGCGAATCACAAAACGAATCGGTCTATTTCCCCACTAATCAGGCTGCACTTTAAAAATATGGAAACCCCTTATGACATTTCTCTCCTCTAAGACCGGACGACAGCTCGCAGGCTTTGCAGCTTTGTGCATTTTTTCGCCCCTAGGCGTCGCGCAAACGACCTTGATCAGCGATGTAAACGGCTACACGATCAATGCGGACCATCAGATGGTGGAGTTCACCGCACTGCAATTCACAGATGGCAAAGTCGACAGGCTCTACAGTGCAGGTGAGCAATTGCCAGAAGATGAAGAGATAGTGCGTATAGATGGCGAGGGTAAGACCCTGCTAAGCGGTCTGGTAGATGCGCATGGCCATATTCTCAGCTACGGCCTTAGCCTATTGCGCGTAGACCTCACCGGAACAACTTCCGAGCAGGAAGCTGTCGAGCGCATTCGCGCCTTTCGTGAGGCCAATGGCAACCTCGAATGGATTCAGGGCCGCGGTTGGAACCAAGTATTGTGGGACAGCAATGAGTTTCCGTCGGCGCAGAGTCTCGATGAGTTTTTCGGCGACACTCCGGTATGGCTTAGCCGCGTAGATGGACACGCGGGCTGGGCGAATAGTGCCGCCATGGAACTTGCCGGTGTCAATGCGGCCACAGCAGACCCCGCCGGCGGCCAAATCATACGCGATCCAGAGGGCCGCCCTACTGGCACGTTCGTCGACAACGCCATGGACCTGGTTACCGCCAATATCCCGCAGTTAAGTGTGCAGGAACAAGCCTTCGCATTGCGCCGCGCCATGATGGAGTTGGCCTCACAAGGGCTCACCAGTGTTCACGATGCGGGAGTTTCTAGCGTAACGGTTGAAGCCTATAAGCTCCTGCTCGAAGACGGCCCCCTCCCCATTCGCGTCAATGCGATGTTAGGTGCCGGAGATCCTCGTCTACCCGAACTGCTCGCCGCCGGACACTACGAGAGTGAAGACGGCACATTCACTATCAATAGCATTAAGATCTCGGCTGACGGCGCGCTAGGCAGTCGTGGTGCCTCGTTGATTGAAGACTATAGCGACATGCCCGGCCACAGGGGCTTGCTCCTTGTCGAGCCTGAGCGTTTGCACGAGATAATGGAGATGGCGATGAAAGCCAATTTCCAAGTGAACGTTCACGCCATTGGCGATAACGCTAACAAACTTGTGTTAGATAATTTCTCTGTGTTAATCCCCGCCACTGGCACGCGTGAATTGCGTCACCGTATCGAGCACGCACAGATTTTACGTTATGAGGACATACTGCGTTTCGCCGAGCTAGGCGTGATTCCATCGATGCAGGCAACACACGCCACTAGCGATAAGAATATGGCCCAGGACAGACTCGGTGAGATCCGCATTCAAGGTGCCTATGCTTGGCGCAAATTGATCGATGCCGGCGCGATAATCGCCAACGGCTCAGACTTCCCTGTGGAATACCCCAATCCTTTCTTCGGCTTGCATGCCGCCATCACGCGTCAGGATCATGACAATCAACCTCCAGGCGGTTGGTTTCCCGAGGAGCGCATGACGGCGACAGAAGCCTTCGCAAGCTTTACGCTGGACGCCGCCTACGCTGGACATCAAGAAAATACCATAGGCTCCTTAGAGCCAGGCAAGGCTGCAGATTTTATTCTTGTCGACCAAGATGTTTTTAGCGACGCGCCCACAGAAATTTGGAAAGCCACGGTCTCAGGTACATGGGTTAACGGTGTTCGAGTCGGCGCCGATTGATAATCGTTGTACTAGATCTTGAGTAGCGTTGTAAAAATGTTGAAAGCACACAGTAGAAAAGCTCCATGGAATAAGACATTACGCAACATCTCTACGGCGCTTGCACTAAGCACATTGATAGCTTGTGCAAGCTCCAATCCACTCGACCCACAGCTTGAGGAAGCCATCCGTTGGTACACAGGCGAAACGGGTAGCGTAGACGATGACCGCGCTCGCATCCTTCTCGAAAGTGCCGCTAGCGACAATGATTCGCTCTCTCGCATGTGGGTAGCGCGGGTCTACTCCACAGGGCGCATGACCTTTCCAGCGGACAAGGCACTAGCGGTGCAAATTGCCGCATCAGTAATAGCAAAGGTGGAGATTTTAGCGGAGGCTGGCAATGCCGAGGCCATGTTCCTTATGGGCACTGCTTACGCAGAAGGCCTTGCGAAATCACAGAATCCTATCACAGCATTAACATGGTACCAACGCGCCGCAGATCAGCAGCATGTATTAGCTCAACACAATATCGGTAACGCCTACTCCTCAGGAACGGGAGTGGAGGCAAGCAATGAGATGGCCGCGTATTGGTGGCAATTGGCAGCGCAGCAAGGCGATGCAGTTGTGCAATACCGCCTTGCTCAGTTATATGAACAAGGCCTAGGTGTACCTCAAGATATGTCAGTCGCACTGCATTGGTATGCCGACTCTGCGCGCCGTGGCAACGTCAATGCTAGACAAGCATTGACGCGCCTTGGTGTGCCACTACAAAGCGCGCAATGAACCTGACTTTCTAGTCCTTTTTATATGCGCTCAGCAGCCCCTTCATCTCGCCTCGCAGTATGAAAATGCCCAACAAGTTGGGCAGTGTCATCACCACCACCGAGACGGCCGCGAAATTCCACACGATAGTAGTATCCGTAAACGAGGCGATGAAGAACGCAAGGCAATACACGACTCGGTATGGCATCACCATCCTAGGACCGAACAGATACACGATGGCGCGGTCGCCGTAATAGGACCATGCGATAGCGGTCGAGAACGCAAACAACACCAGTGCAATTGACACGATGTATTGCCCACTATCCCCGAAGAAACCTTGCGTAAACGCGATGGATGTTAATGCAGCGGAGTGGACGAGTGACTTGCCTATTAGCGTCACATCGCTATTGCTTAAGGAGCCATCGACAATCTGTACCGTGCCTGTGTAAGGCTGGCCTGAGAGCTGATATACGACATCCTCAGCTACCGAGCGCGAATGCAGAATAGTGAATTCGCTATCATTCGTTGCTAACCCATCCTGCACAGAGACACTGCCGGTATAGCGACTCACGGCCGAGGCCTCGTTCAAGGCTAGGAAGCGATACAGTGATTGGCGGTCAGCCTCATTCTCATCGCTTATAGTGCCAGTGAGATAAACCAGATCCGCATCTTGGAAAGTATTCTCATACTTCTGCGTCCACACACCAGAGGAGAGAATCACCAAGCCGGTGATGGTGCAGATGATAATGGTATCGATGAAGGGCTCTAATAGAGACACCATGCCCTCCGAGACTGGATCGTCGCAACGCGCCGAGGCGTGGGCAATCGGCGCAGAACCTTGGCCCGCTTCGTTAGAGAAGAGGCCACGATTGACGCCGCGGTTGAATGCAAACGCGAAGGTAGCGCCGAGGAAGCCACCCACTGCGGCAGAGCCGGTAAACGCGCCGGTAAATACCTCGATGAAAGAAGGGATCACATTGCCTATATTCGGAATAATCACCGCCGCTGCGCCAACTAGGTACAGGAGCGCCATCGACGGCACCAGCGTCGAAGACACCAATGCGATGCGGTGAATGCCACCGACAATCACCAGACCAAGGAGCACACTCAGTACTGCGCCAGTGGCCATAGGCTCGAAACCGAAGCTGGTTTGTACGCTTACGGCAATATTATTGATCTGCGGAAGATTGCCTGTGCCGAATGAGCTGATCACCGTGGCTACCGCGAAGAAGATGGCCAACCAGCGCATCTTTAAACGCTTTTCCATGTAGTACATCGGTCCGCCCGCGACTTTGCCATCGGCCATAACACTGCGGTATTTATGGGAGAGCGTCACTTCGACTAATTTTGTGGCCATACCCAGGAATGCGGTCATCCACATCCAGAACAGGGCTGCTGGGCCGCCTAGAAAAATAGCGAGCCCTACACCCCCGATATTGCCAGTACCCACTGTTCCGGAAAGAGCTGTGCTCAGCGCTTGAAAATGGGAAGTCTCGCCCAGTTCTTTCGACTCACTCTTCTTACCACGCAATACAGTCCACGCATGCTTGAAATAGCGCAGCTGGGGAAACCCTAGATAGACTGTGAAGAACAAACCCACTCCCAGCAATACGAAGGGAAACCAGGCTGACGAGCCAAGATAGCTGTCGATGGTGAGAATAAAAGAATTAAATGCGTCCACGTAGATCTCCTGAGCGGCAAAGGGTTTTGCGAAGCAACAATGGGCAGATCGACCGAAGATCTAAACCCATTTTCACTTCTTATTGGCGATGACGCCAAATTATTATTGATATAGATCCTGATAATCGCTGTGTGAAAGCAGCGCGTCAAGCTCGCTGGGGTCGGCCAGAGTGATCTTATAGAGCCAGCCGCCCGTGTAGGGCTCCTCGTTCAAAGTCTCCGGGCTGTCGGCAAGTGCTTCGTTGACGGCTGATATCGTGCCGCTGACGGGACTATAGATATCCGAGGCAGCCTTAACCGACTCAACGACAGCCACAACCTCGTTCGCCTGTAGCGCCGCATCTAGCGCGGGCAGCTCCACGAAGACGATATCCCCAAGGGCGGATTGCGCAAAGTCACTAATCCCTACCGTGGCACTTCCATCCTCGTTCAGGCAAACCCATTCGTGACTTCTCGTAAATTTGAACTTTTCGATCTCTGACATTTTTGTAGAACCTCGTGAAACTGTGGCTCACTGAGCCAAGGGTTGGAAGACTTTCTTGCCGAAACGTACAAAACCGGGTTTACCTATAAGCACGGAAACAAGTTTGCCGCGCATCTCAACTTGCGCGCTACTGCTGCCCGCTGGCACGCGAGCCAACGCCACGGACATATTCAATGTGGGTGAGAAGCTGCCGCTAGTGATCACGCCCTCCCCTTTGTCGGTCACCACACGTTGATCGTGGCGCAAGACGCCGCGCTCCTCTAGCACGAGCCCTATCAATACGGGTAGATCTCCCGATAGCTGCTGTTGCTTCAGCTTCGTCAACGCCTCTCGACCGATGAAGTCCCGTGTCTGGGGCTCCCAACTCACTGCGAATTCCATATTCGCGGCAAGGGGCGAGACGCTCTCATCCATGTCCTGCCCGTAGAGATTCATCCCCGCCTCAAGGCGCAGAGTATCGCGCGCGCCCAAGCCAATAGGCTTTACCCCTACTGCGAGCAATTTCTCCCAGAATGCAGGAGCCAATTCCTGTGGGAAGATCAGCTCTAGGCCCTTCTCACCGGTGTATCCGGTGCGCGCAATGAACCAATCTCCGCACATCACGCCTTTGAAGTTAGGCAGTGCTTTAACTGCCTCGGCATCGGCCGGCTGAAGCACGCTGCACACCTTATCTATGGAGCTGGGTCCATGAATCGCGAGAATCGCGAGCTCGGGTCTCTCGAGCACCCAGACCTCGAAGTCCTGCGCTTGCTTGTTTATCCATGCAAGATCCTTCTCACGCGTTCCGCAGTTAACCACTAAGCGAAATCCGTCTTCCATCGCGTAGACGATCAGATCGTCAATAACGCCGCCCTCGTAATTGAGCATGCCGCTATAGAGAGCCTTGCCTGGTTGATCGAGCTTGGCGACATCGTTACAGAGCAGATAACGTAAGAAGGATTCGGCCTCTACGCCGTCGACATCTACAACCGTCATATGGGAAACATCGAAGACACCACATTCCTCGCGCACCTGTCGGTGTTCGGCTAGTTGAGAGCCATAGTGAATTGGCATGTCCCAGCCCGAGAAGTCCACGATCTTCGCATTTGAGTCGAGGTGTTGCTGATAAAGTGCTGTGCGTTTATTCATAAGAGTCCATAAGTTCAATGGTTGCGGGTCATCACTACGTGCAATGCCCGCATCAAAGATACGGGCATTGCTGGAAAAGCATTTCTATCCGTTGTTATTCCTACAATGGAGGGCCAGGTGGCAAGGGGAAGCGTGAGCGCGGGCGTTTACCCCAGCCCCCGGCAGCAGACTCGAGACCGAAGGCCTCAGGCGCATCCAGATAGCGATCGATATCTCGCTTGGCCTGCCGAAGATGGGAGATAGACAAAGGATCGCTCCCTGACATTGATTCTAGTGTGTCCTCTAGTACCGCTAGTTGATCGAGGATATAGGCGCGAACCTCTGGGCTCACATCGTCATCGGCACCCAGCATCATCATCGCATGCAGCATTACCCATTGCGTCACGCGTCGTAGAGAACGATCCCGTGGATCTGCGTCCTCGGGCGCTAACCAAGTATTCTCGAAAATCGTTGCAAGCATTTCGGGTAGCGTTAAGGTGTTGGGGTCGCGATCTGCGAGTGCAACCATGCGTGCCGTTTTATCCGCGGCGAATAGTGGCTCGATCACCATGGCAGACAAGGTCCGTGCCGCCCCAATCTGATCGAAGGCATAGTCGGCAGACATGTCTTCTAAGTTGTTGTAGGGAGACGGGGTAAGCTGTACGAGCAACTCCTCGGACAGGCGCAGGCTCTCGGGCGAAATAGATTCCATTAATAGTGCAAGCACTTCACGTTGCAAGTCTGCGGGCACCATCTGGGTTGGAGGCAGGGTCTCACCCTTCACCACGATGTTGTGGTAAAGCCCACCCACATAGCGTTGTCCAGCCTCGATAGCATAGCGATGATGCAAATAATTCATCCACAAACGCAGGTCGCGAAGCGAGCCAATCGCCTCGCCCTCTTCTAAAATATTACTGCCGTACTGAGCCAGCATTATCTTGCGGGCAGCCAGTGTTTCCTCAAGGTACTCTGTGGGGGTCGCCCTATCGTCGTACCATGCCCAGCGCGGATCTGTGCTCGGCACATAGAGGATTTCCGCCTCACGCATCTCGGCGATAATGGCATCCAGACCTGCCGTTTCCTCTTCTACTGCGAATACTGAGTAGGCGTATCGTGCTAGGAAATCGTCGTAAAGACCGGTGCCATACTCGAAGGACTCGCTAAGATCGAGCGCACCGTCAACCACTTTGACTCGCGGCGTTGGATACTCCATCACCGAGGCGCGATCATTAATACTAGAGGCCCAGTTATGACCGAAGCCCATCACATGACCTAGCTCATGAGCAGTTAGCAAGGCTTGTCGCAGCAGGACCATGTCTCTTTGCCCGTCTGGCATATTCATGCCATAGGCCTCTGGGCTCAATTGCTCAGGCATCGATGCACTCTCGAATTGCTCGGGCAATAAAGTATAGGCTTCATAGTAGTTCGCGATGGTACGAATGCGGTGCGAATCCATGCGCGTTTTCGAACCAAGAATCTCTCCGGTACGCGGATCTCTAAAGGTTCCACCGCTAGAGAAACCACGCTCGTCACGATCTATCCAGAGTATCCAAGCATAACGAATATCCATGGGGTCCATATCGGGGGTCGGGTCGCGCACTTGCACTGCATTGCTAAATCCTGCGGCTTCAAAGGCTTTGTTCCACCACAGCGTGCCCTCTTTCATGGCGCTGCGAACGGGCTCGGGAACGGCAGGATCTAGATAGAATATGATGGGCTTTATAGGATCACTCAGCGGCGCATCCGGGTCTTGTTTCTCTAGGCGCCAGCGCGTTACCCAGTTAGTTTCCGTACTATTTTCGAAACTTTCCGAGTAGTTTCGGAAATCGATAGAACTGACGCCTATGCGTGGATCGGCTTTGCGGGGCACATAACCCACGGGGGCTTTGAGGAAAGAGTGATGAATGCGCACACTCATTGTGCGATTGTTCGCTAATACATTGTTTGTAGCGACACCTGGGTTCTCGACTGAAAAAGTAGAGACGGTTTCGATCTCGGTATTCTCCGCGAACGCTTTCATACGCGCGGGATAATAAGTACTGCGCGATGCGTCGTAGTGGAAACTGCCTTGATTGGCGCGACGCAGACGCGTCTCTAAACCACCGGCATCTTGTAAGAATAAGGCGTTGCCATTGACGAGTACACGGCCATTGTCTTCGGCGACAACGGGAAGTGACGCGAGAACAGAGCTTGGAAATGAAGCATCGACATTGCTCACTTGGGCTTCATTATCTGCCAGTGCTCGATAGTCGAGATTCAACTCTTTGACTAGAACTCGTTGGCCTATCTTTTCGAAATGCACCACCACGCTGCTAAGAATGCCACGATCGAGTCCTAACTCGACGGAGCCTCCCCCGCTTGCGGCGGAAACATAATACAGAACATCTTCATTGAAAGCGGGAATCTCGAGTAGCACACGCCCCTCATCCTCATCCCAATAGAAAGGTACAAAACCTTTCTGTCTTTCGATTCCTTCTGTCACTTCGGCAATAGTGGCGCCCAGAGCAATGCTCGTCGCAAAGGACGCCACAAGTGTGCTGAAGCTTGTGAGAAATATAAGTAGCAGGCGTCGTGATAGAGACTTCAGTTTGCTATCAATCATCAGGACATCAGACATGCTACTACTCATATAACTCACTCCATTTACTTACTGTTGCGATGCGAACTGCGCATCCTCTTTTCTAGAACTCGACTCTAAAGCCAAGTCGATAAGTTCTGCCCATGACATCGTAAAGACCACGGTTGGTAGGCAGATAGCCAGGACGGTTCTCTGAACCCTGGTTTGCTGGGTAACCAATTAGTACCGGATCGGTGTTCATGACGTTCTTGATCGACAGGAACAGCTCTGCGTCCGACTCACCAATGCTGAACGAGTTCGCGATATAGGCATCGTAGTAGATCTCACCAGGAATGCTGTTATCGTTGATCGTAAAGTTAGGCGAAGTGCTAACGGGGCAATCTGTCTGACACTCGATATACGCGTTGCTGATTACGCCATCGCTTACACCGCGGCCAGTCATGCGGAAACTCCAAGTATCGAAGTTATAACCCGCAGTTAGTCGATAAGCCCAGTCTGGAGTCGAGCCAGCATTGGAGCCTGCAGCGTCGATCGCCGTAACGCCATTGTCAGTCACATACTCCGTGTAGTTAGTTGCGAGTGCTCGCAAGCTGACATCACCACCGAACAGAGGGAAACGATAAGACGCCTCGTAATCCAAACCTGTTACCGTGCGGCTATCGAGGTTTTCATAGAGCAGGTTAATGCTACTAAGCACGCCAGCGTCGTAGATGATGTTGTCGCAGTAGCGCTGCACATTGTCGAAGTAACAGAAGTCGGCAACGCTCTGTGCACCAACGAAACTGATAAGACCATCCACCTCGATATCGAAATAATCTACCGAAGCAGAGAAGCCCTCGATAAAGCTGGACTGATAGACCAAGCCAAGACCAATCGTGTCAGCTTCCTCTGGTCCCACTGCAGTGCTGCCCTTCAGGCTTTGCACGAAGGCCTGAGAAGTGCCGTTGATATTCACCGCATTCGTTCGTGCTGTGCCTTGGTCGAACTGCTCACTCAAGTTTGGAGCGCGAATATCGCGAGACTTCGTGGCACGCAGAGTAACGTCGTCGATCGGCGAGTAAGTTAAACCAGCCTTCCATGTCGTTACACCACCTGAGTTACTGTACTCGGTGTAGCGTGCGGCACCGTTGAACTCCAAACCTTCGAAAACATTGAAGACTGTTTCCACATAGGCTTCTGCTACATCTACTGCCCCCGTGGTTACTTTGTAGTTACCGTACTTCCAACCACTGTCGTAGATTGGATCGACTTCGCCATCGATCGTGTCTTCGCGCCATTCGGCACCGAAGGCAAGAGATATTGGGCCAGCCCAGCCTTGAATATCGCTCGTGCTGAAGTTGAAAGCGGCCACATCTTGCGTAAACTCTTGCTCGCGACGCGGACGTCCCATGACATAGTCGAGGCCTGCTGCGCTAGCGACACCAACACCGAAGCGGTTAAGTGGAACACAACCGTTTGCAGGATCGGTGAGCGTTGAACGACAGACAATATCGCCTGAAGCAGGATCAAACACCGCGTCGGTCGCCAAAGAAAGCTTCGCGAAATTATAGGTAGGTGATTGATGTTCGTCCGTGTCCGTTAGGCCACGCTGATAGTAGACATCCCAATCCCAACCCAGCCCCATCGCTTCAAAGCTACCGTTCGCACCTGCAACGAAACGAGTAGTAGTACGCTTGTTTCTAGTGCCTGAAGCTGGCATGTCTTCATTACTAGTACCAAACAGGAACGAGTCTTCTCCGGCCGCAGCTAAAGTGTCCTTCATTGACTGTGGAAGAAATGCGTTGTCTGCGTAGATGCGACGGTTACGATCAGTAGGGTTGATGTAATAGCTCTCCCCCTCGTAGCTCGCTTGTGATGCCTGAAAGAATACTTCCGTATCTGGAGTCACCATGTAACTAACGCGACCGAATAAACTGTCGCGAGCATTGTCTGCCGCGAGTGAGTTTGAGCCACGGATACCTGAGGTAGCGTAGTCCCAATCACCGCCTTGCATCCAATTTCCCGCAGTTGCACCATAGGACAGTTGTCCTGGCGAGCCATTCGTTCCGAAATAGGTACCTTTTAAAGGACCAGATGTGATCAAACCACCTGGGGTATATACCGAGATCCCGATATTCTCATCAACGATGTAATAGGGCTGACCCGCCACACTTCTATTTGGGTTTAGCATGCCCTGGTAACCCGTAAGGTTCCAATCACGAGAAGTATAGTGCACTCCTTCTGAGCGGAAGATGTCGCCACTTAAGAGTACATGGCCGTCGCCATCTGCGAATGGAAAGCCAGCAGTGATCTCAACTTTCTCACTGGGATTGTCGCCATAAGTCGACTCTCCATATTGAACACTAGATTTTACGCCTGTGTAGTCGCGATCAAGGATGAAGTTGATAACCCCGCCAACTGCATCGGAACCGTAGGCAGCAGATGCACCGCCAGATACCACCTCGACGCGCTCTATAAGCGACTGAGGGAACGTGTTGGTGTCTACTTGACCACTAGAGCCAGATGTCACAGAACGCTGCCCATCGAAAAGCACAAGCGTTCGACCAGCGCCTAAGTTGCGTAGGTTCATTGCAGCAATGCCTGCATTACCACTACTTAACGACCCCGAGGAACTGGATGCGGTAGAGCTGCCTTTAACAGAAGGCAAAGTATTAACGAAGTCAGCGATGCTCGCAGGCGCGTCGGCTTGAATATCTTCAGTACTCAAGACAGATACTGGTGTTGGAGCGTTATAACCATCACGGGCGATACGCGAGCCTGTGATGACAATGGATTCAACTTCGGCTGATGGCTCTTGTGCATTGCTAACTGCTGATAGCATTAGCGAGCTAATCAATACTGACAACGAGGTGCAGGCTTTCAACTTAAAATTTGAAGTTGCGTGCATTATGTAACCTCCGGGTTCATTAGTGGGTTTGGTTCGCTACGAAAGGGCTTTTTATTAATCATTCCTTTGCTCGTGAAATAGCAGAAACCATGCCAGCTCTAGAGCTTGCGCTCGAAGCCGAACCGATATGAACAGAATTTCCGAAGATTTAATATTAGATTTCAAACTTATTACTTCTTAAATATATTATGTCTTATTCATTCAATACAGATACTTAACGTCATTACTTGAATCTGAGCATCCATACAATGCAATGACATCAAATTAAATTCAATTTTGCGTAAAAGGAATGTTTAGGAGGAAATATTCAGTTCCTCGCCCCTACTGCATAAGGGGGAACTTAAATTTTTAATGCTCGAAAACAATTCAGTTATCAAAGTAAATGCCCAAATCTAGCGCAATCTTGAATTTCGAAATCGCCTCAAGAAAGTGCAATGCCTCACGTAAGTGCATTGGCTACGCGAAATAATCCCTAGGCTAAATAAAGGGCATGAGTCACTTTTTACTAAAAAGCGTACTCATGCCCCTTACCACTACTATCAAGAGCCAACATGGAGTCACGCAGCTCTGAGGTCACTACTTAGAACTCAAGGCGCACACCAAGTCGATAGGTGCGACCCATCACGTCATATAAGCCACGATTTGTTGGCAGATACCCAGGACGGTTCTCAGAGCCTTGGTTCGCGGGGCTTCCATAAATGACAGGGTCAGTATTCAACACGTTCTTAATCGACAGGAACACTTCTGCGTCCGAGCCTGCGATGTCGAATGAGTTCGCTACATAGGCGTCATAATAGATCTCGCCAGGGATGCTATTGTCGTTGATCGTGAAATACGGTGACGAACTAGCAGGACAGTTAGTCTGGCACTCGATATAAGCATTGCTGATCACGCCATCGCTAACGCCGCGACCCGTTAGGTTGAAGCTCCAGGTATCGACGTTATATCCAGCGGACAAACGATAGGCCCAATCTGGCGTGTTCCCGGCGTTGGAACCCGCCGCGTTAATCGCCGTAACGCCGTTATCAGTAATATCTTCAGTGTAGTTAGTCGCAAGCGCACGTAGGGTCAGATCACCACTAAACAATGGGAAGCGATAAGTTGCCTCGTAATCCACACCCTTTGTCTTGGAACTATTAAGGTTCTCGTAATACAGATTAATCTTGCTCAACACACCGTTTTCAAAAATGATGTTGTCGCAATAGCGTTGAACACCGTTTAGATAACAGAAGTCGGCAGTGTTCTCCGCACTCAGAGACCCGATCACGCCATCGATCTCGATATCAAAGTAGTCGATCGCAGCAGAGAAGCCAGGCAAGAAACTAGATTGGTAGACGACACCTAGTCCGATGCTATCTGCCTCCTCTGGTCCTAGACCCGTACTACCCTGCAAACTCTGCACAAACTGACGAGAGACTCCACCAATATTCACCGAGTTGGTACGACCAGTACCAGTGTCATATAGCTCGCTCAAGTTAGGGGCACGAATATCACGAGACTTGGTCGCACGCAGTGTGATGTCATCGATCGGTGTATACGTAACACCGGCCTTCCAAGTAGTAACGCCGCCCGCCTCGCTGTATTCCGCATATCGTGCCGCACCATTGAACTCAAGTCCCTCGAAGATTGAGAACACTGTTTCTACATAGGCTTCTGCAACTGAAGTATCCGCCGTCGTCACCTTATAGTTGCCATATTTCCAACCGTCTGAGTAGATTGGGTCCACCTTACCGTCGATGGAGTCAGAGTGCCATTCGGCACCGAATGCAACGGAGATCGGACCAGCCCATCCTTGGATGTCGCTTGTACTAAAGTTGATCGCCGCAACTTTCTGTTCAAAAACTTGATCGCGACGGGGCTCGCCCATCACATAATCGAAAGCGGCTTGCGAGGTTACACCGACACCAAATCGATTCAATGGCACACAGCCATTGCCCGGATTTGCAATCGAGGTGCGGCACACGATCTCGCCAGTAGTCGGATGGAAAACTGCATCGGTAGCATCTGTCAGACGCTGGAAGTTATAGGTAGGATTCTGGTGCTCTTGAGTTTCAGTCTTACCAACTTGGTAATACGCATCCCAGTCCCAGCCAAGATTGAACGCACTGAAAGACCCATCGATGCCCGCAACATAGCGTTGCGTCTCACGAACGTTCTGGCTGCCAGAGGCAGGGAAATCTTCGTTACTAGTACCGAATCTGAATGTAGTCTGCCCAGCCGCCGCAAGTGCACTCTTCAAGGTACTAGGAAGATAGGCATTGTCGGCATACATTAAACGGTTAGTATCCGTCGGGTTGATATAGAAGCTATAGCCTTCGTATTTAGCGTAAGAGGCTTGAAAGAACACCTCCGTATCGTCGCCTAGCTTGTAGCTCGCACGGCCGAATACGCTGTCGCGATCATCGTCGGCCGCTAAGGAGTTTGTGCCACGGATACCAGAGGTCGCATAGTCCCAATCGCCACCTAGCATCCAGTTGCCTGCTGCGACACCATAGTCGAGCTGGTTTATCGCACCATTAGTTCCGAAGTATGTTCCCTTCAGCGCACCGGTGGTAATCAAACCACCAGGGGTGTAGACGCCAATGCCGATATTCGGAGAAACGATGTAGTAAGGCTGCCCGGCAGTGGCGCGATAGGGATTGAGCATGCCTTGGGTGCCATCTAAGTTCCAATCGCGCGAGGTGTAATGCACCCCGTCAGAGCGGAATACGTCTGCGCTGAATAGTAAATGTCCATCGCCATCCGCGAACGGCATGCCGGCAGTGAGTTCCACTTTCTGGCTAGGATTGTCGCCATAGGTAGTCTCACCGTATTGCACACTTGTCTTCACGCCTGTGTAGTCACGATCGAGAATGAAGTTCACCACTCCGCCAACAGCGTCGGAACCATAAGCGGCAGATGCGCCACCGGTCACGACTTCAACACGCTCTACAAGAGATTGCGGGAACGTGTTGGTGTCAACCTGACCGGTGGAGGCAGAGGCCACGGAGCGTTGCCCATCGAATAGCACTAGGGTACGGCCAGTTCCGAGCGAGCGCAGGTTCAATGCCGCGATACCCGCCGCACCATTACTCAGTGCGCCTGAAGAGCTCGAGGAGGTTGAGCTGCCTTTCACAGAAGGTAGAGTGTTAACGAAGTCTGCGATACTCGCAGGAGCATCAGACTGTATGTCTTCGAGAGAAAGCACTGACACAGGCGTTGGAGCATTGTAGCCATCACGTGCAATACGCGAACCCGTGATGACAATGGATTCAACTTCGGCTGAGGGCTGTTGAGCATTTGAAACGGCAGATAGCATCAGTGAGCTAATTATTACAGACAACGAGGTGCAGGCTTTCAACTTGAACTGTGAAGTCGCGTGCATTATGTAACCTCCGGATTATTTAGTGGGTTTGATTCAAAACGTAAGGCTTGTTTTATGTAATTCCTTTGCTCGAGGCAGAGCAGAAAGCGTGCCATTTTTATCGGGCTTACGCGTTATTGTTTGATATCAAAGGATTTTTATTAACAGAATTATAAGGGGCATATGGCCCCATTAATTGAGAGATCATTCAAGTTAACTCGTCATAGAAACAAGGGCTTAAGAACACCCCTCATCTCCACTCGGAAGTAGAGCTACGCACTATCGTTGCGCTAAAATAATTCCGTTTGCTACGATACCTTAGGGTAAAAACGCCGCTACCGCAGCGACACGAGAGTGAACTTGTGACCCAAGTGCGCGAAAAAGGCACAGTGAGAATGCTCGATGTCCAATCGTGGCGCAGCGCCACCGAAGCCCTGGGCATCAATTCGGTGCGATAGCCATGCAAGGGGCTAGAATATTTCGCGCCGTTGACGGGAGATGCTATTTTCCAGCGCAAAAACAGTACTCCTACTACCAGCGCTCTACTATTGGCACGCAGAGTGCACAGCAATAGGGTCATGTGGCTGTTTTATTAACTCTTAACAGCACTCTCCACTCGAAATTCACAGACGGGATTAAAATACTCCGTGAAGTAATGCATTGAGGAATGTTTGTATGGCGATCAGTGTTTTTGATCTATTTAAAATTGGTATAGGCCCTTCATCTTCACACACAGTTGGGCCAATGAAAGCTGCACTAACCTTTGCGCGGGCTTTCGAAGAATCGGGCATGCTGACACAGTGCGCGCGAGTAAAGGTCGAGCTATTCGGTTCCTTAGGTGCCACTGGAGAGGGCCATGGCTCTCCTAAAGCTATTCTGCTGGGACTAGAGGGTGAGACTCCAGAGCACGTCGATGTTGAATCGATCTCCAGTCGCGTGAGCACAATTCGCGAGTCGTCTAAACTTAATCTTCTGGGCACACATTCAATCGCGTTCGACTATGAAGACGATCTAGTTCTCCATCGCCGCAAGTCACTACCCTTCCACCCCAATGGCATGCAATTCACCGCCTTTAGAGCCGACAACGCAGTACTATTGAAGAAGATTTATTTCTCCGTTGGCGGCGGCTTCATCGTGGACGAATCCGCCACGAGCGACAATATCCTCATCGAGGACCCCATCAAACTGCCCTTCCCCTTTAGTAGCGGCAAGCAACTATTGGCTCAGTGCAAGCAGAGTGGGCAATGTATCAGCAGTCTTATGCTCGCGAACGAGAAGGCGTGGCGCTCAGAGAAAGAGATTCAACAGGGCTTACAAGAAATCTGGAAGGTGATGCATGCCAGCATCGAGAAAGGCTGTCGCAGCGAAGGCATCATGCCAGGCGGACTGAAGGTTAAACGCCGCGCCGCGCCCCTTTTTAGGCAATTGAAAAATCAGAGTGAACGCTTCGGTAATGACCCGTTAAAGACACTCGATTGGGTCACGCTCTACGCTCTCGCGGTCAACGAAGAGAACGCCGTTGGCGGACGCATCGTCACAGCTCCTACCAATGGCGCAGCGGGCATCATCCCCGCAGTCTTACGCTACTACCTAGAATTCTATGGCAACAATGACCCACAGGATATCGAGCGCTTCTTCTTAACCGCTGGCGCAATCGGCATTCTCTACAAAATAAATGCATCGATAAGTGGCGCAGAGGTAGGTTGTCAGGGTGAAGTCGGTTCGGCCTGTTCTATGGCAGCTGGCGCTCTTGCAGAGGTGATGGGAGCAACGCCAGAACAGGTAGAGAATGCCGCAGAAATCGCCATGGAACACAACCTAGGGCTAACCTGCGATCCTATCGGAGGCTTGGTACAAGTACCCTGCATCGAACGCAACGCTATGGCGGCCATCAAGGCAATCAGTGCCGCGCGCATGGCGCTGCGTGGGAACGGAGAACATTATGTCTCGCTCGATCAAGTGATCAAGACAATGCGCGATACTGGGCGCGACATGCAAACCAAATACAAAGAGACCTCTCGCGGAGGCCTCGCAGTGAACGTAATAGAAGTACCTGTCTCGATTATTGAGTGCTGAAGCCTACTTACTATAGAGAATCACATCTTCAGCGATCATCGAATAGGCAGATATACCGATCTCTTTATGAGTCATGCTAATCGCCATAGTGCCTTGGACATAGTAGGGCTCATAGATTGACTTGAGTGGAAAGCCACCGGGCACCTCTACATAAATGATCTGATTGGGAGGCGGTGCTGGTGTATGAATGCATGCACCAAAATAGGGAACTAGAAAGAACTCGGTAACGTTTTGCGCTGAATCGAACTCAAGTGGCACCACGAAGCCTGGAATCTTGACACTAAGATTATTGAACTCTGGAACAATATTGGTCGACTGCCATGCCGCTGTGACTTCTTGATCGCTCATCGCCTTGGCGCCTAAGTTTCCGCCGAGTGTTGGTCGCGCATCATTACTTGGATCCGCACCATGTTGCACGGCCGGTTGACTGAGCAAAGCATCACGATCTGTTGGAGGCAAAAGCTCTAACCAATTTACTTCTCTGAAGTCTTGTGCGTGCACCAAATTTGCACACAGCAGCAAGCAAGATGCTGCGAATTTTTGAAAGTGTTTCATTAAATACACCATCCTATGAGAAGTATTGCGAAGTGTCACTTCGCACTTATAATGCAATAGCCTTTTTGAATTATCAACGGTAGTAATGCATGAAATACGCGATAGAGTGCCACGACATAAATTTCAAATGGCCTGGCAGCAGCAACCCTGTGCTCGATATCAGCGAGTTCAATGTAGAACGTGGAGAACGCCTTTTCCTCTACGGCGCTTCGGGGTCAGGGAAATCCACTCTTCTTAGTTTGATCGCTGGCCTCTTACCCTCCAAAGAGGGTGAGATCCATGTACTCGAACAAGACATGAGTAAAATGGGTGACCGTGCTAAAGATCGCTTTCGCGCAAAACATATCGGTTTTGTTTTTCAGCAGTTCAATCTAATTCCGTACCTAGATGTAGAGAGCAATATCGGCCTCGCGGCAAGTCTAGCCGGTCTTTCCAAGATCGAGACAAAGCAGAGGACCCTAGCGCTACTGGATGCACTGCTTATTGATGCTCGCTTTCTTTCTCAGCGTGCAGACAAACTTAGCATCGGTCAGCAGCAACGCGTCGCGGTAGCCCGTGCTCTAATCAACGAGCCCGAAGTATTAATCGCAGACGAGCCCACCTCCTCACTCGACGAAGAAGCGAAAGACGAGTTCATCGAGTTGCTACTCAGGACTCAACAGCGCACTGGGGCGAGCGTAATTTTCGTGAGTCATGACCGCAGCCTGATGAAGCACTTCGACCGCACCCAAAGCATGACCGACATCAATCGTGTGCTCGCTCATCGAGGCAGCCATGTTATTTAGCATCGCGTGGAAGAGTCTACTCAATCGTAAAGTCAGCGTGGCACTGACTCTGGCATCCCTAACGCTGAGCGTCATAGTTGTTGTCGGCGTCGAGCATATTCGCAGTCAGGCTAGAGCGAGCTTCGACCGAACAGTGTCGGGGGTAGACCTCATCGTGGGCGCACGCACTAGTCAGATCAACCTACTGCTCTATTCTGTGTTTCGTATAGGCAATGCCACGAACGGTATTAGTAGTGAGAGTTACGAGCTAATCGCGGGAGACCCGCGAGTAGCATGGACTATTCCGCTTTCCCTAGGCGATTCCCATAGAGGCTATCGAGTACTGGGTACCGACTCTAACTTCTTCGAACACTTTCGCTATGCTCAGCAAAGCAGTCTCGAATTCGAACAGGGAAAGGCCTTTTCGACCGAGTTCGAGACCGTGTTGGGCGCCGAGGTGGCACGGCAACTTGGCTATAAGATTGGCGATAGCATCACCCTCTCCCACGGACTCGGTCAGATCAGCTTTAGCAATCACGAGAGCACTCCATTTACCGTGAGCGGCATACTCGATGCAACTGGTACCCCCGTCGATCAGACACTCCATGTGACCCTTGAAGGCTTAGATGCCGCACACGGCTTAGGTTCACATGAAGACAGTCATCTCCACGACGATGAGGCAAGCGAAGAACATCATATTAGCAGCAATGAGGTCACCGCCTTTATGCTAGGCCTACACTCTCGAATGAGTGTGTTCGACATACAGGGTGCCATCAACGAATACACAGGGGAGCCCCTACTCGCAATTCTTCCGGGCGTCGCACTCGCGCAGCTGTGGGAGGTAATGGGCAGTGTCGAGAACATCTTAGCGCTGATCTCGGCTCTGGTTATGCTAGCCTCATTACTTGGAATCGCCACCATGCTTTTCGCTTCTATGCGAGAGCGGCAGCGTGAGATCTTCCTATTTCGCAGCGTCGGCATGCACTCTACTTCGATTTTCTTCCTAATCGAAATCGAGGCGATACTAATCACCACTCTGGGCATAGGGCTCGGCCTAGGTTTCGTTTGGATTGCACTGAGTGCGGGTCAGAATTACTTAAGTCAAGAGTATGGCTTAATGATAGATACATTTCCTCTAAGCCCCAGCATCGCAGCCTACCTAGGCGTCATTCTTCTTGCCTCGCTAATCCTTTCGCTGCTACCAGGGTTGGCCGCATATAGAAGTTCACTCGGCAGCAAGCTTAAGTTTTAAACGCGATACATTCTCAATCTATATAGCCGAGAGAACGCGCCTCTTCTTGGTGCCGTATCTTCACGCCGGCTCATTTATTGTGCGCGACACTTACTATAACAGCCGTTCTAATACCAATTTGTAAACTAAATTTTCTCTCAATAGCACAACTATCAACCCGGAATCATAATAGATACATTCCAATTTTCCGCGACTTACGCCAATTTTCTCGACACAGTGCAGTTCTTCATTCGAATTCTTTCTTTTAGTGATTTGCATGCTCGATTGTGGCACACAAAATGCTTTTCTAATCGAGAGTCACATTACACCGACTTACAGTCTCCCTTAGACATAGAACCAGTCTCTAAAGCAGGGAATGCTCGCTAATAGATCTGCGCAGTACGGCGAACCCTATTGCCTTGCGCTCACTTGTAAACTTCAAGACCAGAGGAAAATATTTGATGAGGCCTTCCATGATTATGAAAAGCGCATTGCTAAGTAAGCGCAAAGTCATTGCAGCACTCGTGTTCGCCGCGATGAGTCAAGCTCCTTTATCATTTGGCCAAGACACCGATGCACTTAAGGATGAGCTCGCCGCAAACATCGACGGCCGCGCTAAACTCGTGCAGGAAATGGTGGACTCCATATTCAGTTTTGCCGAGCCCGGTTTCCAAGAATTCGAAACCTCTGCCTATATCACGGGCATTCTCGCGGAGAACGGTTTCGAGATCGAGATGGGCATCTCTGGCATCCCCACCGCATGGACGGCCACTTGGTCGAACGGCGACGGTCCTACCATCGCTTTAGGCAGCGATATCGACGCCCTCCTTGGCTTGTCTCAGCTGCCTGGCTCTCCAGAAATTCAGCCGATGATCCCGGGCGCACCGGGCCATGGCGAAGGACATAACTCGGGCATGCCCGCTATGGTCGCTGCGGCCCTCGCAGTACAAGACCTCATGGTCGAGCACGATATCCCGGGCAAACTGATGCTGTGGCCAGGGGTCGCGGAAGAGTTACTGGCGACTAAAGCCTATTTCGTGCGCGACGGAATATTCGACGATGTCGATGCGAATATCTTCTCCCACGTCGGGCGCGACCTCAACACCTCCTGGGGCACTACCGGTGGCAATGGCATGGTCTCTGTGGAATACACCTTCCATGGCAAGACAGCGCACGGCGCCGGAGCCCCTTGGGCAGGCCGCAGTGCATTGGATGCAGTGGAGGTTATGAACTACGCATGGAATATGCGCAGAGAACATTTGCCGTTAACGCAACGCTCTCACTACATCATAAGCAATGGCGGAGGACAGCCCAACATCGTTCCGGATCTCGCCTCGGTCTGGTATTACTTCCGCGAGCAGACTTTCGAGTCAGTGCGCGAGCTATTCGAGACGGGCAATACAATCTCCGAAGCAGCCGCGATGGCGACAGAAACTACGGTAGAGCGTCGTATTCTGGGATACGCGGCGCCTCAACACGGCAACAAGCCGATGGCCGAGGCAGCCTATGAGAACATCAAGAAGGTGGGCCTGCCACGCTGGAGCGAGGAAGACATTCAGTTCGCCCGTGCGGTACAGCAACGCAATACCACTTCCTTCGTTGACTATATGGGGGGCGCAGAGTCGCCACTTGTAACGGAGTTGGGCGAGCTATCCACTCCAGAGACACGCGGCCCTGCTATGGGCGGTGGTTCAGACGATATTGGCGACATCATGTGGACCGTACCAACAATCACGATTCGCTACCCTTCCAATGTGCCCAATACCACTGGCCACCACGTAACTTCCGCAATGGCGATGGCAACCCCTATTGCGCACAAAGGCGCGGTCACTGGAGCTAAAGCCGTAGGCATGACAGTGTTGGATCTCCTACTCGACCCAACACTAATTCCGAGCGCGAAGGACTACTTTGAGAACGTGCAGCTTAAGGGTACTTCCTACGCGCCGGTATTGTCTGAGTCTGACATGCCAGCGATCGATCTGAATACCGAGATCATGAGCCAGATGCGCCCACAGATGCGCGAGTACTACTACGACCCTTCTCGCTATGACAGCTATCTCGAGCAACTCGGGATCGACTACCCACCGGTTGGGCAGTAACACAGAGCTAAATGGGTAAACCCGACTAGTGGCATTGACGTGCCACTAGCTTTTCAATTGCAGTATTGAGGAAATCTCTATGAAAGGCTCTCGCTCATTAAGCCCTATTCTGTCTCGAAAACGTTTGCTTATCACCGCAGTGATGCTGGCTTCAATGGCACAAGCCCCCTCCTCACTTGCCCAAGATATCGATGCGCTGAAGACTGAACTCGAAAGCAATATCGACAATCGTGCGAAGCTAGTGCAAGAGATGGTGGACTCCATCTTCAGTTTCGCCGAGCCCGGCTTCCAAGAGTTCGAAACCTCCGCCTATATCACGGGCATCCTAGAGGACAATGGCTTTGAAATCGAAATGGGCATCGCGGGTATTCCAACAGCGTGGACCGCAGTCTGGGCAAACGGCGATGGTCCTACAATTGGCCTAGGCAGCGACATCGATGCCCTCCTCGGCCTTTCTCAGCTACCCGGTTCCGCAGAGATCCAACCCTTAGTAATAGGGGCGCCAGGTCACGGCGAAGGTCATAACTCCGGCATGCCGGCCATGGTCGCGGCGGCGCTCGCCGTGAAGGACCTGATGATCGAGCATGATATCAAGGGCCGCCTGAAAGTATGGCCAGGGGTCGCCGAAGAATTGCTGGCAACCAAAGCCTACTATGTTCGCGACGGAGTTTTCGACGACGTGGACGCCAACATCTTCACACACGTGGGTAACCGGCTCGGCACCTCTTGGGGCGCCACCGGTGGCAGTGGCATGGTCTCTGTTGAGTACTCCTTCCACGGCAAAACCGCCCATGCGGCCGGCGCACCTTGGGCCGGACGCAGCGCTCTAGATGGCGTAGAGCTTATGAACTATGCGTGGAATATGCGCCGCGAGCATCTGCCGCTGTCGCAGCGCTCGCACTACATCATCAGCAACGGTGGCGGCCAGCCCAATATCGTGCCGGACGAGGCGGCGGTGTGGTACTACTTCCGCGATCTCACATTCGAATCTGTGCGCGAGTTATTCGAGATAGGCAACACTATTTCTGAAGCTGCAGCGATAGGCACTGGCACCACTGTAACTCGTCGCGTATTGGGTTACGCGGCACCTCAGCACGGTAACAAGCCGATGGCCGAGGCAGCTTTCGAGAATATCAAACGCGTCGGCATGCCGCGCTGGAGCGAGGACGACATGAAGTTTGCGCGTCAAGTTCAGGAGCGCAACACCACCTCTTTCGTAGATTATATTAATGGCGGCGAAGCACCTCTTAATACCGAAGTATCGGAACTGTCCTCGCCAGAAACACGCGGGCCTGCCACTGGCGGACCATCCGATGACATAGGCGATATCATGTGGACAGTGCCAACAATCACGATCGGCTATCCCTCAAACATTCCTAGAACGACATTCCACCATGTAACCGCTGCGATGGGCATGGCTACGCCAATCGCCCATAAAGGGGCAGTGACAGGGGCTAAGGCGGTAGGAATGACTGTGCTAGACCTGCTAACAGATCCTACTTTGATTCCTAAGGCTAAGGACTATTTCGAGAATGTGCAGCTCAATGGCACCTCTTATGCACCAGTGCTTACCGCCGCGGACCAGCCTGCAATCGATCTAAACCGAGAAGTGATGGAGCAAATGCGTCCGCAGATGAGAGAGTATTACTACGACCCATCGCGCTTCGACAGTTATCTGGAACAACTGGGTATCGACTACCCTCCCGAGCAGTAAACAGGCGTTGTACGTTTAGGACTCGTCAGTCTTCGGATTGGCGGGTCTTTTTTTTGGAGGCTAGAAAGGAGTAGTGAAGAGTTTGTTTAGTGTGTGAGTCAATCGCCTGCAGGGCAGGCTCCTACATCTAGGTTTTAGAATATCGAATGTCGGCGTTACTAACGCTAGTCAGTCACGCCGTAGTTGAGTACCGAAAGATCGTTAGACTCGATCAGACGTTTGAGAACTACCCACGGGTCTTCGCCTTTTTCAGCGGCCTGATCACTGACATAGGCGCTGATGCGCGCTCTTGCTAGCGTATAGCTTGCGGCATAGGCACCGTAATGCTCAGAGAAGGCGATGAGTTGGTTCGGGCTTGGCACGAGGGCTTCGCGCTCGAGCCGAAAGGTGGCAGTAGCTTGAGGAATAGTGCGATCACTGAAGTCACGCAGAATAGGAATAGTGGCCAGTGAAATCTGGTCTAATAACACGCGTACCTGATTGTATTTCTCAATATCTAAAGACCCTAACCCTGCAATTGGAGCGAGCACTTCGCGTTCGAACTGTGTGCGCTCATCCTGCGGGAATAGCAAATCTACGGAGTAACTCGCCGCCCCCTCGCGAAGCGCAGATTCAGGAGAGCGCAGCAGAGTCAGTGAATCCTCAACGAACATCTCCTCACCCGCCATTGCCTGCTCTAAGAACACATACTGAGCGTGATGCCCAGGATAGGTCTCATGGCAGGCAACATCGAGAGCCGAGCTTAGATAGCCCATCGACAAAGGGTTGATCATCAATACGCTCTGACCGTCACCTTCGAAGGAGTGCCATGGCTCATGAATATCGCGTGACCATTGTACACGTAGGTTCTCATTTGAAGGCATCGTCCAGTGGGCTAGGCTACGAGTCTTACACTCTTCCAAGGCCCGTGCAAATACTGCTTGGCGCTTATCCGCGGGCACTAGAAATTGATTGCGAAACTGTGCCAATCGATATGCAACCGCGCCGCTGCCCGGCAGCAATGCCTCTAGCTGCTCGCGATACACTGCTATATCGGTCTCGTCGCTCCCCTTTAGATCGATGCCAAAAATATCCTTGGCTTCATCCTCATAACTGAACTGCTCGGGGGAGATGATGGATTCCAATACTAGTATTAGACTCTTTACCTTCTTAGTAAGAGAGGCCTGGCGCTGAGGATTCACGCTCAACTCTGGGTCTGCCAATTGATCACGAAGGGATTGAGTGGAGGCTAATAAGGACTCTAGTTCAGGACCGTCGCTCGCCTCTCTTTTGTCGAGATTTTCAGGGCCGTAATAGATATCGACTTCGCCCTCTTGCAGACGATCTAATGACAGTGCCAGCTCGATGTAGTCCTCGCCGTAGGAGGCGAGACGTTCCTGTGGCGAGCTAGGCGCTAGCCCCAAGTACAGGCCTGCACCTAGAGCAACAACGCAGGCCACCGCGACTGGCAGTCGTAAGCGTTTGAATGACGAGCTAGGCTTATTCTGTATGGCATGCTGATCTGTCACAGTTCTTACTCTGTTCGCAACGCGTCGATCGGGTCTAACAACGATGCACGGCGTGCTGGGTAGATACCGAAGATTAAACCAACCAATGCCGCAATACCGATCGCCATGACTGTCGACGCAACGGAGATAGTCGCAGGCCAACCGAGGGACCAGCCTACCACCTGCGCAGAGAGTAAGCCGAGCACGAGCCCGATGAGCCCCCCTACTACGCTAAGGGTAATAGACTCGATTAGGAACAACATGGCCACGTCGCCAGAGCGAGCGCCGGTGGCCATGCGCAATCCGATCTCACGCGTTCGCTCGGTTATCGCCACCAGCATGATATTCATGATGCCGATGCCCCCGACAATGAGTGACACCGCAGCGATACTGGCAAGAAGCGCCGTCATGGTGTTGCTTGCGCGATCCAGAGTGTCCGCCATCTCGTCCAGAGTGACCTCATCGAGTTTAGGCAAGTTCGCTAAAGCAAAAGCCGCAGCCGGAGTGTAAAGCCCCTTGGTAAGTGCCTGCGCGGCCTGCGTCTCCACGATAAAATCGTCTGGCTCCAACATGCCATCCACACCCAATTCTGTGCTTATATTATGTCGCGCTCGAAGAATCGACTTTACCTCTTCGCCGATGCGAGAGGTCTCCCCCGCCTTCTCTGCGGCAAGAGTAAGCGAGTCGATGTGACCCACTCCCATACTAGCTTGCAAAGATTGCCATGGGACGAACATAACTTCCGCATGATCTTCCGCCTGACCGTCGGTAACCCCTACCACGGTATAAACCGTGTCGCGTACCTGAATGACATTGCCGACTGGATTGCTGCTGCCATATAGCTTAGTCGCAAGTGTCTGACCCAACACCGCCTCTGCAGGACCGTTGTCTACTAACATTCGTCCTTCGCTAAGATTCCAGGTATAGATTGAGGAGAAGTTGCTTGCCACCCCTTGTACGCGTAGGAACTCCCTCGCGTCGCCAGCGGTCACGAATGTCCGTAGTGATACGCCCGGGCTAATAGCGGTGATGCCGGCCACTTGTTGCAAAATGGCGTTGCCGTCGTCGGGGATAAGCGTATTGGCGGCCCCAAGGCCGGAGGCGATGCCAACGGTCTTGCCGCCGCGGGTATAGTTACCCGAGCGTACGAATACGATATTGGTTCCCGCGGAACTCACCTCACTCTCGACGGATGCTCTTGCCCCTGTGCCCAAGGCCACCATCGTTAATACCGCTGCCACCCCTATGATGATGCCGAGCATCGTCAAGACGGTGCGCAGTGGGTTGCGACTAAGGGAGCGGATCGCTAATTTAATATTAACCGGCAACATTGCGGACATGCTTACTCCAAGAAGAAGAGGTAATTAATCGATTTTAAGTGCGACAACGGGGTCCAGGCTTGCCGCACTGCGTGCAGGGCCGTACCCAAAAATAATGCCAGTGCTTGCCGCCATGGCCACGGCAACAAACAACATGGTAGGTGACACAGAAGTCGCCCAGTTCATCCCATGATCGACGATATACAGCCCAATCGCGCCTAGACCAAGGCCCACTAAGCCACCCAATGCTGCAAGTGTTACCGCCTCGACAATGAACTGTACTAGAACGTCGTTCATGCGCGCACCAAGTGCCATACGCAGGCCAATCTCTCTGCGTCGCTGTGCCACCGAGACCAACATAATATTCATGACCCCTATGCCGCCCACTAGAAGTGAGACTGCTGCTGCCGCAGTGAGAAGAAGGGTAAAGGTACGGCCAGCTTGTCTTAAACTCTTCGCCATCTCTTCCCATGAGGCCTGCTCGAATTCCACCACATTGGAGTGAACGGCGCGTGAGAGACGCGGATCCGAACCTAGCCCCGGCATAGCCGATACACTCTGGGTCTCGACTCGGAAATCCTCTAGGGTGTCTTCGGGTAATTCCCGCAGCGCACGCATCGACTCGCGAATGCTTGCGGCAACGCGGGAGGTGGTCGCAACGGAGCGCGTGCGCACCGTGATCTCATCGAAGGTATCGCGATTCAGTAAATCCATGGCGAGTTGCAAGGGGATATAGATGGTCGGCACGATGATGGAACTTGTCTGATCTTCTTCGTCGGCAATGATACCAACGACCGAGACATTCTGACCGCCTAGGGAAAGGCTCTTCCCAATGGCGTCCTCCGCTGGCCAGATTCGCGCGGCAGTTGTCTCGCTTATCAACATCACAGGTGCACCAGAGTTTTGCTCGCGCTCGCTCACCGCGCGCCCTTCCAACACCTTCCAGCTTTGCATGTCATGCCAGGAATTCTGGAATCCGAAAAGCCGTGCGATACGCACAGGACTCTCGTCTGCGCGATCTACCGAGAGATTGCCACTGAGGCTACCGGCAACTGCGCGCACATCTTCGATCTCGTTGCCGAGCATATCGAGTTCTTCCATGCGCAGGGGCCAAGCAGGACTGCGCACCTTAGTAATTTTCACCTTGCGCTGCTTGGTGCTGACGGCACCGGTGCCATCGGTCTCTCCGAGCATAGCCATCTCGGCATCCACGAGGCCTGACTCGGACACTTCGCCGCCCGAGCTATCCTGCCCCCCGTTTGCTTGTGCGAGTAGCTGAAAATTACCGGAGCGAATGCTAATCATGGTAGGACCGGCGCTTTCGATCTGGTTCTCGATCTGTTCTTGTGCGCCGCGCCCGAGACCTGAAACTACAACAACCATGGCGACACCAATACTCATGCCGCTAAGGGTTAAAAGAGCCTGCAAGCGATTCTGCAGCAGGGCCTTTAATGCCATCTTGAAACTAGTGTCCAGCATGTTCTGACTCTGCGATGACGGGCGTGGGGGCATCCATGAAGCGTGGCAATACCATCGCCGGGATGTCGAGGACGAAAGGTTCACCTTGGAACAGGAAAGCGACACGTACGATGTCATCAATGCTGGTGACAGGAGTACTCTCCCCCATCCAATGATCGCCACTGGCACTAATCATCATGGCGACCGGTTCAATGCTGTTACCACTTCTTTCGATCTCTACGCTCACATCGGCAACCACTGCGGCGGGCAGATCATTGCGCAGCGGATCGCTGTAGTAGAGCTGTATGCCGCCCTGCTCCGGCACTACCAATTCGAAATGCATATCCAAATACATCATCACGAAACCGCCATGCTTGGCGTCGTGATTACCGTGTTCCTCCTCGCCATGCCCAAGAGCTAGCGCGGGAATACTCAACAGTGCCGCACACAAAATGGCACGAGCCCAAACTACAGGAAAACTATGCATTGCAATCACCCTCTTTACTCATGATGAAGAGCACCAATAGGATTAAGTTGAGAAGCACGATGGGCGGGATAAACACTCGAGACTATACCGAGCACTGCCGCCACAATAATTGCGAATACCATCGAGATGACGGACACGTCTGTCGACCATTGAAAGACTTGCTCGAGACTCTCCGCTACCAACACGCCGCAGGCAGCGCCGATCAGCCCGCCAACTACGCTCAATACGATCGCCTCAAGCACGAACTGCGAGGCAATGTCACTGCCTCGTGCCCCCATCGCCATGCGTAGACCCACTTCGCGGGTGCGCTGCGTGACAGAGAGTAAAAGGAGATTCATGACGCCTATGCCACCTACAAGAAGCGACACCGTGGCTACGCCTGCAAGCAGAGCCAACATAGTCCTGTTAGCACGCTGCAGTGATGCCGATAGCTGTTCTATGGTCAGGGCATCGATACTCTCGAGATTGCCTGCAACGATGCGTGCAACATCGGGCGAGAGACCTTTACCCAACAATTGCTGCGCCTGGGTCTTCACCGTGAAATCATCGGGCATCTGCTCTGTGATCCCGTGGCGACGCCGTAGGATCTCTTCGATCTGCTTGCTTATACGGGTTGTCTCACCTGCAGACTCAGTGGTAATGGTGATGGTGTTCAGTTTGCTAAGGTTCAGAAGACTATGGACTGTAGTCACTGGAATATAGATAGCGTCGAACTGATCGTCCCCGGCACTGGGCTGAGCCGCCCAACTAGTGCTGTCTACAACGCCAATGACTCTGAAATCTTGGTTCCACAGGACGATAGTCTCACCCACGGGATTGATACCTTCCCCAAAAAGACGGTCGGCTACCACGCGGCCAATTACCATTGTTTGTTCCGCATCGCGTACCTGGGACGCGCTTAGAAAGCGTCCGTAGGGAAATATCCAGCCACTGCGAATAACCGGCAGGTCTGACTCGGTGCCATGTAGGCGTGTGAACCACTGTTTTGTTGGATCGGACTTGAGCGAGATGCGCGCATTCTCGTGTACGCCAGAGGCGACGAAATCGATACCCGGGATCTCATTGCGTATCGCATCGGCATCGTCCAGCGTCAAGGTAGCAGCGGCGCCGAGGCCAGCCATATTGTCACCCAGCCTGTCACTGGCCAGCGGATGATCGTGCTCGGCCATTGGGTCATCTTCGAAATGAGCGTTGAGCAAACGCACGTTAGGAAACCCAGGGATGGGACCTTTAACAAGGTAAGGAGTGCGCTGTGGCTTAGGCGAAGGAACATAGCCGTGGTCAGCGGGCGAGCCCCCCGCTCCGGCGCGCTCCGTCTGATAGTTGCCCGAGTTCACGATGATCATATTAGCGCCGGCAGCAAGAAGTTGATCTTTGATCGCTTCTTGCGCACCACGGCCAAGGGCCATGCTCGTCACCAATGCTCCAACGCCGACAGTGACCCCAAGCATGGCCAGAAGTGTCTGTGCTTTGTTGCGCATTAGCGCCTGCCATGCCAATGCGATCAGGTGCGTGGCGAAACCCATGTTATCTCCTAGTAACCGCTCGCGGCCGCAATAGGAGCGACCGCTGCTAAGTCTTCTTCCGGATTGCGGGGAGTGTTCTTCTCGTCACTGATAATCACGCCATCGCGCACGGAAATGATACGAGTACCATAAGCAGCGATCTCTGGTTCGTGAGTAATCAACACGATGGTAATGCCCTGCTTCTCACGCAGCTCCTGCAACAGTCGCATCACTTCGATGCTCGTCTTAGAGTCGAGGTTACCGGTAGGCTCATCGGCTAGGATCAACGCTGGCTTATTGACTAGCGCCCGAGCGATCGCCACGCGTTGCTGCTGACCGCCAGAGAGTTGGCTAGGATGGTGATCCAGTCGATCGGCCAAGCCCATCGCAGTAAGCGCCTCAACTGCGCGCTTGCTACGTTCTGCATTGCTCATCACCGGTCGCGTATACAGCAATGGCAACTCGACGTTTTCGACGGCGGTGGTACGCGGCAGAAGATTAAAGCCTTGGAATACAAAACCGATCATGCGATTGCGAATATCGGCGAGCTCCTGGCGTGGCAGGTTCGATACATTCTTGCTATTGAGTAGGTAACTGCCCTCCGTCGGACTATCCAGACAACCGAGGATATGCATCATCGTCGACTTTCCCGAACCAGATGGTCCGGTAATGGCGACAAACTCACCTTCCTCGATATCGAGCGAGACTCCACGAAGCGCATGAACGGTGTTATCGCCTAAGTGATAAATCTTTTTGATGCCTTGAAGTGAAATCACTGACATATCTTGCTTCCTATAAACAAAGTACTGATCGAGCCAGCAACCCGGCCGCCTAGAGAAACTAAGCGAACGGGTTGTGCAAAGTTTGCGTATCGATTAATCCGACGACGCCGGCGCCTCGTTCAAGCCAGCGTAGTTGTATAGCACTGTCGCTACAGATTTTTCGCCACCGGCCATGCCATAAGTGTTGCCAGCGCCCTCGATCACAAAGTACTCGTTAGCGGCGTGTGCGTTTCCACCTGAACCTACCTGACCACTCACAATAGGAATGTCCATCACGTCACCGGCAAACAGATACGCGGGCCAATAACCGCCCAACATCGATTCCATCTCTTTGATTGGATCGTTGTAAGCTACTCCAAAAGTGTCGAACATCGTCATCGCCGCACGGGCAATATCGTTGTCGTATGACATCTTCGCCCATGGCACATCGCCCACTACATTGATCTCAACATCTTCGTAGCCGAACTTGTCTAGGTGTATGCGCAGCTTATTGACGATATCCATGCCGTCTTGAAAGGGCACGTAACGGAAGTTGTGCTTGGAGACGATACGGTTGGGCAGAATCGCGCCAGAGCCGCCTTCGAACATATTGCCGCCCCAGATACCGTCGAGGTTCATCGACTGCCCGTAACGCGCCATGGTGATAAAGGTAAGTGGATCATCGGCGATGAAGCGTTCTACGCCGAGGTTGCGCGCAGCCACTTCGAGGTCGATGTTCTCGGCTATCTCGCGCAATTTCGCTAGCTCAGGCTCGCTCAACTCCTCGATATTGTCGTAGAAGCCTTCGAACATCACACGGTTGCCAGTCTCATCCACGAGTGTGGATAGCATCTGGATGTGACGCCAAGCCGGTGCATCTACCGAACGCTTATTGCCACCGTGAATATTGCTATAGTTGGGACCGCGTCCCCAGGACTCGCCGCTGGTAATTAGCTCTACGAAGACGCTGCCCTCGGAGCCGCCACCGAAACTGCCCTGACTACCGAAGCGATACATCGCATCGGCTTTGGCAAACAACTCTGGATTCTCTCGAACGAATTTTCGATAACCGGTGGACATTCTCTCCTCGTCGCCTTCGGCCACAAAGATTAGGTTGACCGGTAACTTACCCGTGACCGCTTTGATGGACATCAGCGCATTGAGCTGTGTCATCTGCGGGCCCTTGGAGTTACTAGCGCCACGACCTAACAATACTTTTGCATAGGGCGCCTGCTCGATGAGATTGGCCGCGAAGGGAGGCGATTTCCATAAGTCTGGCTGGGTGATTGGCATGGTGTCGTACATCCAATAAATCACCAGTGTCTTCTCAGCGCCTTCGTCGCAATCGGCATAAACCACAGGATTACCCTGCTGTCCCCACTCCGTAATGCCGACGTCATATACGTTGGTAGTCTGACAACCGAGTTGGTCGAAGAAACCTTTAACCATGTATGCGGACTCTTGAATTCCCTCGCCTGTATTGGAGACGCTTGGCTGTTGTATCCAACGCTGCAGATTCTCGACATGCTCATCGATATTGCTATCGATGTAGTCAAAAATCTCCTTCAACTCGTCGTTATGGATAGTGCTCATGTCTATCGCAACGGTCTCGTCACCGGTTGGGCGAATGCCGAGCGCCGTGCTAGCGAGGCTTGGCGCCTGAGCCGCAGTAGCAGCTGGCATTGGCGCCGTTGAGCTCGTTGTTGACTCACCGCTGCAAGCAGCGAGCATGGCTATAGTGCTGATAAAAAACGGTAGTGCTAAAGGTCGAAATTTGAACTTAGTCATATTAGCCACGCTTTACTCCTGAGACAGGCGCCTTTGAAAATGGATATCGACCGCGAGGCAGTGCAGACTCTCTACCCTTTCGTAAACGGGTTGATAACTTGTTGATCCTTTCTCGCAGCCTTCTTGTCGCAAAGCGTGGTGCATTTTGCGTACCAGAAAGCATTTGGTAAAAATAAATGGCATTTTTGCCTGCGCTGCAAAACTCTAAAAGCATTGCTAAGGGACTGTTTAAGAAAGGCAAATTCTTCAGAGTACAGAGAGTTTTTAGTTTGTTATCGAGCTTGAATAAAACGAACAGAAGCCCTACCCACTCTAAAACTTGAACCATTTTCGCTCACTCGATATCCGTCGCGCACTCTTTAGGAGCGCACCCTGAACCGAAGCACTTCAGCACTATCTGCACGCTTCTAGAGCGGAATTCTGAGCACCGCTATTCTGGCAATCTAAGCGCTTCTTCGGCGTTGACACTTCGAACAAAACTATGGGAGATTGTTCGCATTTCCTTCTCGGGTATCGCGCAAGGCATCGCGTACAGCTCGCATAAAATTCAAATTATCGTCTAGAAAATTAAAGTGGGAGACTTGGATGTTTTACAAAAAACTCAAGTTGGCGGAGTTCGACTCCGAGCTCAACGACAGCATGTTAGAAGAAACGCAGCGACAGGAAACACACATCGAATTGATAGCATCGGAGAACTATACTAGTCCGCTAGTAATGGAAGCACAGGGCTCCGCACTCACCAATAAATACGCCGAAGGCTACCCAGGCAAACGCTACTATGGTGGCTGCGAGTTCGTCGATAAAGTCGAACAACTCGCCATAGATCGCGCGAAGGCACTTTTCAAAGCAGACTACGCAAACGTGCAACCACACTCCGGCTCGCAAGCCAACGCGGCTGTCTACATGGCATTGATGAAACCGGGAGATACTATCCTCGGAATGAGCCTTGCCGATGGCGGGCACTTAACCCACGGCGCCTCTGTAAGCTTCTCTGGGCGCATCTACAATTCGGTGCAGTATGGCCTAGACCAAGCTACTGGCGAGATCGATTATGCGCAAGTGAAAGCTTTGGCGAAGGAACACAAGCCTAAGGTAATTGTGGCTGGCTTCTCTGCTTATTCAAAGATCGTCGACTGGCAACGATTCCGCGAAATCGCGGACAGTGTCGGTGCATGGTTTGTGGTCGACATGGCACATGTCGCTGGGCTGGTAGCGGCGGGAGTTTACCCTAGCCCTGTTAATATCGCGGACATTACAACGACCACTACGCACAAGACATTGAGAGGACCAAGAGGCGGAATCATACTCGCTCGCGCAAACCCTGAAATCGAGAAGAAACTTAATTTTGCGGTATTTCCCGAGAGCCAAGGCGGCCCGCTGATGCATGTCATTGCGGCCAAGGCCGTCTGCTTTAAGGAGGCGATGTCGGACGAGTTTAAGCGCTATCAAGAACAGGTGGTTAAAAATGCGCAGGCGATGGCGAAGACCTTCATAGATAGGGGTTATGAGGTAGTATCTGGCGGCACGCAGAACCACCTATTCCTATTAAGTCTGGTCAAGCAAGGCATAACGGGAAAAGACGCAGATGCCGCGTTAGGGCGAGCCAACATCACCGTGAACAAGAACGCAGTACCCAATGATCCACGCCCCCCCGTTTGTTACCAGCGGGCTTAGAATTGGATCCCCCGCTGTTACAACGCGCGGCATGAAGGAGAAGGAAGTGGTGATGCTTATGGAGTGTATCTGTGAGGTGCTAGCGGATATCGAAAACGAGGCGACCATCGAGAGTGTACGTAAGCGCGTTGAGGCGCTTTGCTTAGAATTTCCAGTGTACAAAAACTGAGTTAAGGGCGGGGCTGGAGTGGCATCCGGCCTCGCCCCGCGCTCTTATTCGCCTTTGGCTTTATGCTCGAAACGTAAACCTACCGCACGGCCCCGCCCGAAGCCTTTCCAGTAAGTGTGGGTCGGCCCAGCCGTCTCGCCATTCATTGAGTAGACACCGTCATTCCCGTTGGGAATAAGGTCTAGATAGGCTGCTCGCTCGGACATGCCCTTGAGATGCATGTCTAAGAACACCGTCGCGAAATGATCGAGAATATTATTCGAGCGCACCGCATCCCATACAGGATCGACATAGTGTCCCGCTCCGTTGAGCTCCGGGTCATCTAGTATCTCCACTGGCATCGGAATAGGTGCGGCAACGCTGTGGCCACCGTTGATAAAGGTCAGCAGATAGCGATCCGCGTTCACCGTGTTCTCGAAGATCGCACGGGTGCCATTCTCATAGCCCGCAGTAACATCAACATCCCCTGCAACAAACAAAGTGGGCGTCTGTACGCCTTCTAGAGTCTGAGGCGTGAAGAAGTTACTGTTCATACCCCAAGGGGCGATAGCCACCGCGGCCTTGATGCGCGGGTCTAGATTACGCCTGTAGTTACGATTCTGCAGCGTGTGGTCTGCGAGCAACTCGTTGGGCGGGGAGATCGCCGCATCGATCATCGCAGTGTTGAAAGAGGCCCCAATATTGTTTAGGAGGCCGTAGCCGCCCATGGAGAAACCGATCAGGCCCGTATTGTCTGCATCGACAATGCCAGAGAGGAAACTCCCACTGTCCTCATTCATCTGCGCAATCGTGTTAAGCACGAAGCGCTGATCCAGTGGACGATTATAGAGCGTGCTGGCAATTGGCTCCTGCCGGCGATACGTGCTGTCGGTATGGTCGATAGAGGCAACGACATAGCCTTTACTGGCTAGGTTCTCGCCAATATGACTTAACAGGAATCGATTTCCAGGGTAGCCATGAGAGATGATGACCAGAGGGTAAGGCCCCTCCCCCGCATTCGGCGCAGCATCTCGAACGGCCTTGCCATGCAGGGTCGCGATTATCTCGAGATTACGCGTTTCTGCGCTGTACTCACCGCCGGGACTCTGCCCGGCGTCGAGAGTAGCGGGATACCAAAGCTCAACCGTAAGCGGTCGGTCATAATAATTAGTGACCTCCCCCGCTACCGAGTTGATGACATCCACGCTCTGAGTTGCAACTAGGTCTAGGGTTCGCACGCCGATATCGAATGCACCGAACTGGCTAAGCTCCGGCGCGTCATGGCGAATGATGTCGATTCGATTAGTCTGCGCAAAAGCGCTAGTTGAAACTGTCATCACGAGTAAAACCGTCTGTAGAAATCTCATAGGGCTGCTCTTCTCTTATTCTTTCTGCTCGTAGTGTCCCATCAACATGCCAGTGCCCAAGATGTGACCATCAATCGCCTCTAGCAGAGACTCTTTATTGAGGCCTTCAGGCAAGTTTAGCGCGGCATCCAGGGCATAGATGCGGAAATGATAGGCGTGTAGCTTGCCGTCGACTGGAGGACGCGGCCCGAAATAACCAGCCTGACGAATACCGTTTAAGCCATTGACCATGCCCTCGAGACCCGCAACGCCTGTGACCATAGGCTCTTTGCTAAGTGATCCTGGCAATTGGCCCGCTGCTGCAGGAATATTGTAAGCCACCCAATGCACGAAAGGCTGTGGCATTGGCACTACGGGGTCATCCATCACTAGGGCGAGTTGAACCGTGCCCTCGGGAAGATCGCTCCAAGACAGCTGTGGCGACACGTTATCCCCATAGGCAGAGTTGGCCAATGGCACCATTGCATGCATATCGAATGCCGTGCTGCTAACAGTAATGGTGTCTTCCATGTCCGCGGCAAGCGCGCCAGCAGCAAGAGTGAGGCCTAGGCCAAGAGTAGTAAGCGTGCGAGCAAATACGTTCATAAAGGTCTCCGAAAGGAAGATATTGTAGTTGTTTTAGCCCGAAGCACTTCGTGAAAAGCACCCCTAAGATTGACCTACTATAACGCCCTTAGCTGTAAATCAGAAGCTTGCTTCCGCTCCGCTCAAGACCGTTCTATCGTTTCTGCACTTGCATCTAACAAATGCTCGAACTATATTCGTAACCATTCGATTACATAACAAGGATTCACAATGCGAAGAGACGTATTTCAAGCAATCGCTGACCCCACGCGCAGGGCCATCATTCACATGCTTGCCTCCAAGCCGATGAACCTCAATGCAATCGCCGAACAGTTCTCGATTAGCAGGCCGGCGATATCTAAGCATATTAAGATACTCGCCGAATGTGACATCTTGCACATACGCCAACAGGGCCGCGAGCGCATCTGCACCAGCAAGCTAGAGAATCTACAGCCAGTAAAAGATTGGCTAACGCAATATGAAAATTTCTGGAACCAGAAACTAGACGCCCTAGCCCTACACCTTGAGGCATCGCCCGAGAACAATAATAAGGAGACTCAGTCATGAGCAAACCCGAAGCACCGATCGTAGTAGAGCGCGTCTTTTCCACCTCCGCAGACGCTCTTTGGCGCGCCTTAACCGACAAGGACGAGATGAAGCAATGGTATTTCGACCTGCCGGAGTTTAAGGCCGAGCCTGGGTTTAAGTTTACCTTCGCTGGCGGGCCTAGTCCGGAGAGGCAATACGTGCACTTGTGCGAAGTCAAAGAAGTCGTACCTCGCGAGAAATTGAGTTATAGCTGGCGCTATGAGGGCTACGTTGGCGATTCACTCGTGAGCTTCGAGCTTGTTCCACAGGGGGAAAAAACGCTATTGAGACTTACCCACTCGGGGCTGCACACCTTCCCTAGTGATAACCCTGATCTGGCGAAGCATAATTTCGAGGCCGGGTGGGATGGGATTGTTAATCAGTCTTTGTTGGGGTATTTGGAGAAATAGGCAATGTACAAAGCAACGGAGGCTTAATGAAAATTCATCATGCTTTTCTTGCAGGTGCTCTGCTATTCCACAATGTGAATGCTGCCGAACCAGAACCAGAAATCGATTTCTATACTCTCGGATTGCAGCACCTACAATCCTACGCGATCGTCGCAACGGGCAAGTTTGTGATCACCGAGGCTATGGAGCCTGATAATGGCATAGGCTTAGCTTCCGACTGGTGGGAACTCGAATTCTTGCCAAGCGAGATATTCGTCGATAATACGATTAGAGATCATAACGAGCCGATCCTTATACGGGTAGGTAACGACATGTTGCCCTTTTTGGACTGGGGTATAAGTCGTGGCGAAGCGACAAACTTTAGAGATTCCTTACAAGTTGAGCGTAGGACGGCGTTGATGGCAGAGAGAGATGCTCTAATATTAGCGTTCGAAACGCAAACCTTAGACGCCCTAGAGTATGAAAGAAGGCAAAAAGAGCTCGAGCAGGCACTAGTCGCGACATTCGAGAAAAATTATGTGCGCGTAGGTGTAGAACCTAATCATCAGTTTAACGCTATAAAGGATGTATCGATTTTCCCTGATGAAGAGTACTTAGTTTTCCTAACTCCTAGTCACGTCGTCTCCGGCACTTTTAGTTTAGGTGGATATAACCAGGGCTTGTTTAGAGGGGAGGAGAAATATCCGGTTTTAAGGTTTTTGGAGGGGGTGGGACGTTAGTTTAGTGTTTGTCTCGTGCTACGCGTCATTACCAACCCCCTTCAACTCTATCTTATTACTCTGAATCGCCTTAGAACACCAACCAATCAAATCACCCGCCAAACTACGGATATAATTTGTTGACTATTAGGAACAATGGGGCATTATTAGCCAACTTGCATACTCCAATAAATACAACAACAAATAAATTAGGCGGTAGTTATGAAAGGCGAGATTAAAGAGGTTTTGTCATCTGGTCAGCTGGCTAGACTCATACCAACAGTTGCAGACTCGAAGAAAGAGGAACGTGCCACATCAAGCCTACTAGCCGCCTTCATGGTAGTTCCGGAATTCACTAGAGAAGTTTTAGGGGCAGCGGGTGCTCCTACCGGTAAAAAAATTGACACTATTTGCTATACCGAAGTTTGTTTCAAGACCACTGACAGGAACAAAAACTGCCGCCCAGATGGACTAATCGTAATCTCATCCCACGGAAAGAAATGGTCCGCTCTTATCGAGTCAAAAGTAGGTAATGCCGAATTAAAGAAAGAGCAGATTGAGGAGTATCTTGATCTAGCGAAAGACCACGGTATTAACGCCGTAATTACTATTTCGAACCAATTCGCCATTGCACCTTCACATCACCCCATAAAGATAACCAAACAAAAATTAAAGGCTGTAGAGCTATTTCATTTCTCTTGGTTAGCATTGAAGTCTAGTGCAGTAATAATAACGGATAACAAGAAAATTGATGACCCAGAGCAAGCCTACATATTAAGTGAACTTGTTCGATACCTAGATCATGATTCGTCGGGTGTATCTTCGTTAACCAAGATGTCAAACGACTGGAAAGAAGTTTATGCATCAATACAAGAACAAGCTGTACTTGGAAAATCCTCTTCCATTGTCGAGAACTCTGTAATTAGTTGGCATCAACTAATTCGACACTTAGCGCTTGAACTAAGTATAAAAATTGGACAGCCAGTCACTTTGAGTCTAAGTAAAAACAGGTTGAAAGACGCAGATACCAATTTCGGTGAAGACTGTTTACAACTTGTCGAAAAAAACTCTTTGGAAGCTGATTTTGAAGTACCTAACGCAGCTGCAAAAATTCACTTCCATGCAGACTTTCTTCGTAGAACAATCAACTTCAGTATGAAATTGGATGCTCCTAAGGACAAAATGCGAGCTACAGCTTCTATCAACTGGCTAACTAGACAACTCAGGGACAAGGAACAATTATCGACGGTAACCCTTCGAGCTTATTGGCCGAGGAGAACGCCTATGACATCTGCCCCTTTACTCTCAGTGATAGAGTCTCCCGAAGTTCTTTTGCCTGTCGGAATTTCTGATCTTCCCTCACATATTGAAGTCGCTAGAGTTGTAGATTTAATGGCGAAATTTAAAGGTGTAAGAAACTTTGTAGAAGAATGCTCTAGTCACCTTCCTCAGTTTTACCATGATGTAGGTCAACACCTTTCGAAATGGGTTGCCAAAGCACCGCAAGTGAAGGAAAAGGCTTCTGATCAGATTGCTGTTCCTACGTTTCTTTCAGGTGCCGAGGACATAGTAGAGGTTCAAGGTAGCGACGAGTTAGGCAAACTAAGTTAGCAGTGATAGGACTAACACAAGAAAGCAAAACTCAGCATCGTAACCCAGCAAATTCACAGAGCATAAAAACATATAACCAACTGATATATCTATCAATATTCTAGATAGAAGCTGCATACTGATTCGATTAGATTGTCACGCTGCCGCGGTGCTGATTACGTTGCCGTGAAGGAGAGATTACTTTTCACAGCCTTGGGCTGTGAAAACCCTTCGGGCTGCGCGCTTTGCGCTTGGTGCCGAAAGCGACGCTTTCGGTCGAACTCTGACGTTCGAATATCTCTCCCGCTGGGGGCTTCATTAGATTCTGGGAGATTTGGAGTTGGCGCTGAAGGAGGTAGATTCTTAAAAAGTGGCGGAGGGAGAGAGATTCGAACTCTCGGAGAGCTTTCGCCCTC
>TARA_R110002167_G_scaffold146841_3_pt1 | contig 73067 bp, 74 predicted proteins | sample TARA_R110002167 | Tara Oceans TARA_R110002167 (sample SAMEA4398238) | marine metagenome | biome: Polar Biome; feature: [MES] marine water layer (ENVO:01000295) within the mesopelagic zone...; material: water (ENVO:00002006), including particulate matter (ENVO:01000060) such...
TAGAAATCCAGTCTTTCGACTTGACGTGAGGGGCTTCTATGCGCCCACAATTGCAGCGTCAAGCGGTCTATCGCGGAAATTTCAAGTTCCACCGAATAACTGTGCCCATGCGTGAACTTAACGGGACTTGGCAGACGCCCTTTGGCTTGGCTTGCGCAGCAAACGCCCTGCCCGCCATCAGGCCCACGCAATCATCAAGACTTGAGGTGGTGGGTGATGAGAGGCTCGAACTCCCGACCAAGGGTGGCTTGCGCAGCAAACGCCCTGCCCGCCATCAGGCCCGCGCAATCATCAAGACTTGAGGTGGTGGGTGATGAGAGGCTCGAACTCCCGACCAAGGGTGGCTTGCGCAGCAAACGCCCTGCCCGCGATCAGGCCCGCGCAACCATCAAGACTTGAGGTGGTGGGTGATGAGAGGCTCGAACTCCCGACATCTTCCGTGTAAAGGAAGCGCTCTACCAACTGAGCTAATCACCCGACAACGGTCATTTAGAACAACGCGCTGCGGGGCGCAAGCCTCTAAACCACAATTCCTTGCGCTAATTTCTGGCCGAAAAAACCCGCCCGGCGCCGCTTGGCCCCAAACCCGCAACTGGCGCGGAAACCGCCTGAGATCCGGCTCCGTCTACGGTCTGGCACAATCCTGTTCAGTCGTCGTCATTGCCCGCAAAGTCATCCGCAGGCCCATTGCCCGCACCATGCCCCGCACCATCTTTCATCGTGCGCAATTTCAGCGTCAGCACCTTTGCGCCATCACCGATATCCTTGGATTTCACCACGCGCATCTTCCCCATGGGCGGCAAATTCAACTCCTCACCCTTCTCCAGTGCCTCTGCCAAAACCGCCAGCGCCGCCTCGATCGCAGGCTTTGCATCGCGCTTTTTCACGTCGGTGCGGGCCACGGCGCGGTCAATAAACTCCGGCTTCTTGACCATCTCGCCCTGCGGCACCGCGACGGCAGGGTTCACCACCTTGGTCACAGTCTTGGCGACGTTCAATGGCGTGACAACCGGCTCGGGCATCACCGTATTCAACTTGACCGTATTTGACGGGCCACTCTTTTTGCTGGACATCTGGGTCTCCTCAATGTGTTGAGACCACGCTACGGCAGGCATTGCGATTTGCCTACAGGCGTTTGGCGCAATTTCTGGAATTGTTGCGCCAGCCGGAACAACAACGGCGACAAACACCAACCATCACCCCCATGAAACGCAAAATGGCGCGCCCGTCACGGGCACGCCACCTTTGTCTCCGCGGGCAGACCCGCCGTAAATCCGCCTTAGTGCGCGGTCGCAGCAACCGCACCGGCCTGTTTCGCCATCGCCGCCGCCGCCGCTTCTTCGGCCGCCTCGTCCCACTCGATCGGTTCGGGCTTGGACACCAAGGCATGGGCCAAAACCTCCGACACATGCTTCACAGGGATAATCGTCAGCCCCTCTTTCACATTGTCAGGAATCTCGGGCAGGTCCTTTTCGTTATCAACAGGGATCAAGACCGTCTTGATCCCGCCGCGCAATGCCGCCAGCAGTTTTTCCTTCAAACCACCAATCGGCATCGCATTGCCGCGCAACGACACCTCGCCCGTCATGGCAATATCCTTGCGCACAGGAATCCCCGTCAACACCGACACGATCGATGTGACCATCGCCAGACCGGCACTCGGGCCATCCTTGGGGGTCGCGCCATCAGGCACGTGCACATGGATATCAATCACGTCAAACTTCGTGGGTTTCACACCGATCTCGGGCGCAATCGAACGGACATACGACGCCGCCGCATCAATCGATTCCTTCATCACATCGCCAAGTTTACCCGTGGTTTTCATGCGGCCCTTACCCGGCAATCGCAGCGCCTCGATGTTCAGCAATTCACCGCCCACCGAGGTCCACGCAAGCCCCGTGACCACACCGACCTGATCGGTCTCTTCGGCCAGACCGAATTTGTGCTTTTTCACGCCCAGATACTCATCCAGATTATCCGCAGTAATAGCGACCTGCGTGGCTTCCTTCTTCACAATCTGCGTCACAACCTTGCGGGCAACTTTCGCCAATTCCCTCTCAAGGTTCCGCACGCCCGCCTCGCGGGTATAGACGCGGACCATCGACAGCAACGCATCATCCGACACGCTGAACTCCTTGGCTTTCAACCCGTGGTTTTTCATGACCTTGGGCAACAAATGCTGCTTGGCAATCTCGCATTTCTCATCCTCGGTATAACCCGACAATGAAATGATCTCCATCCGGTCCAGCAACGGACCGGGCATATTATAGCTGTTGGATGTGGTCAAAAACATCACATTGGACAGGTCATATTCAACCTCGAGATAGTGATCCACAAATGTGGAGTTCTGCTCGGGGTCCAAAACCTCCAGCATCGCAGACGCAGGATCGCCGCGGAAATCTTGCCCCATCTTGTCGATTTCATCCAGCAAAATCAGCGGATTGGTGGTTTTCGCCTTCTTCAATGCCTGAATAATCTTCCCCGGCATCGACCCGATATAGGTGCGACGGTGACCACGGATTTCACTCTCGTCACGCACACCACCCAGCGAGATACGAATGAACTCGCGGCCCGTCGCGCGTGCCACAGATTTGCCAAGGCTGGTTTTACCCACACCCGGCGGGCCAACCAGACACATGATCGGGCCCTTCAACTTGGCCGACCGCTGCTGCACCGCCAAATACTCGACGATGCGCTCTTTGACCTTCTCCAAACCGTAGTGGTCGTTGTCCAAAACCGTCTGGGCGGCGGTCAAATTCTTCTTGGTGCGCGACTTCACGCCCCACGGCAGACCCAGAATCCAGTCCATGTAATTGCGCACAACTGTGGCTTCGGCCGACATCGGCGACATGTTTTTCAGCTTTTTGAGCTCCGCATCAACCTTCTCGCGGGCTTCCTTGGAAAGCTTGGTCGCACCAATGCGCGCCTCCAACTCGGCCACCTCACTCGCCCCATCCTCTCCGTCACCCAGTTCCTTCTGAATGGCCTTCATTTGCTCGTTGAGATAGTATTCTCTCTGGGTGCGCTCCATCTGGCTTTTCACGCGGGTCTTGATCTTCTTCTCGACCTGCAACACCGACATTTCGCCCTGCATCAACCCGTAAACTTTCTCCAACCGCTCTGACACCGACAGCGTCTCCAACAGCGCCTGCTTTTGATCAACCTCAATGCCCAGATGCCCGGCCACCAGATCCGCCAGCTTGGCAGGCTCGGACGCATCACCAACAGCGGCCATCGCCTCTTCGGGGATGTTCTTTTTGATCTTGGCATAGCGCTCGAATTCAGCCGCGACATTGCGCAACAACGCCTCGGTTTCCTCGACGTTACCCGGCTCTTCGTCCAGATATGTGGCGGCCGCCTCGAAATAATTCGGGTTCTGCACAAATTCGGTAATGCGCACACGGTCGCGGCCCTCGACAAGCACCTTGACCGTGCCATCGGGCAGCTTGAGCAGCTGCAAAACATTCGCCAGAACACCGGTCGTATAAATACCGTCCTGCGCCGGATCATCCTCACCGGGATCCATCTGGCTCGACAGTAAAATCTGTTTGTCGTCCTGCATCACCTCTTCCAGCGCGCGGACAGACTTCTCGCGACCCACAAAAAGCGGCACAATCATATGCGGGAAAACCACAATATCGCGCAGCGGCAAAACGGGGTAGGATGAACTCAACGGTTCTTTCATGCTCTTTTCCTTTTTATGCAGATGAACCCGTCCCGCTTCGCGGCAACAACATCCATCCCTTGGACTTGTAAAGATGGGGCTGGCTGCCACCACTTTCAACATCCCAACGATTTTGTCTCACTGTGCCCGTGCCTGCGACCATGGGCAAGGCCGCTTTGGACCAAGTGCCCTGTTTTACGCCGCATCCGCCTCGCGACGCGCATTTTCCTGCGCCTTCAACGCAAGTTGCAACAATTTATAACTCTGCCCATACCAATGGGTGTCACATGGATACTCTAGCCCCAAAACCTTCACGTCATTGGGCGTAAACCCGCGCTGTGACGCAGGCAAAGCGCGCCTGCCCCAAACAACCGGATCATCCTTATGCCTCTCATCATACTCCCAGCCCACTTTTTCACAGACACGCTTGAACATCTCGAAAACAACCGGCTGCGTCGGGTGGTTCATCCCGTATAGTGTCGGCTGCTTGCGCCATGTCGCGGCCAGATAATCGGCAATCGCAATATCACAATCCGCGGCCTCCTTCTGCGCAATCCGCGCGATAGAGCCCAGAACCCGCGCCTCGCCTTCCATATCGATCACACCGTTACAATAATCCTCAAAAATCTTGATCGGTTTGCGCCCGGCCTGGCCACGCAACACTTGGTCAGCCCCGCGAATAACCGACTTGCCCTTGGAGGCAATAATCTCCAGCGAGGCAATGCCATCGATGTAAACATAGGGCACAAACACCACATCACCCTGCGCGCTCCGGCGCACATCATTTACATTGAACATGGTTGTGGGGTTCGCAATCGCTTGTGATATGACCAGATCGGCTTCGGCCAATTCCTGACGGGTGGTTTCCTCGTCAAACGTGCCCCAATAGGGCGTGATCGTCTGAAAACTGGCCTTCAGCGCCGGAAACATCTCGCGACACAGCCCGCGCATGGCATTGACCTGACAGTTTCCCAGGAAAAACACTTTCATCTCGGCGGCCCTTTATTCTTTTTACTGCTCTACCCCTATTACCTCAAAAATCGGTAAACATCAAAGCGGTTCAATATCGCCCTGCGCACGGGTGCTATGAAACTCCGTCTCCCAAGCCGCAAACCGCCCCGCGGCAATCGCATCCCGCATTCCTTGCATAATATCCTGAAAATAATGCAAATTATGCCACGTCAGCAACATGCCCGAAATCATCTCTTGGGCGCGAAACACGTGATGCAAATAGGCGCGTGAATAATTCGAACAGGCAGGGCACGTGCAGTGCTCGTCCAAGGGCCGCGGATCATCGGCATGGCGCGCGTTTTTTATGTTCAGCACGCCACGACGGGTAAAAATCTGCCCCGTGCGCCCCGACCGGCTTGGCAGCACACAATCCATCATATCAATGCCGCGCTTGACCGCGCCCACAATATCGTCCGGCTTGCCAACCCCCATCAAATAGCGCGGCTTATCCACGGGCAGTTGACCCGGCGCAAAATCCAGCACGCCAAACATCGCCTCCTGCCCCTCGCCCACGGCCAATCCACCCACCGCATAGCCGTCAAAGCCGATACCCTTCAGCGCCTGCGCACTTTCCTCGCGCATATCTTGCTCCAGCCCACCCTGCTGAATGCCAAACAACGCATGTCCCGGCCTGTCACCAAAGGCATCTTTTGAGCGCTGCGCCCACCGCATCGACAGGCGCATACTTTCCTCAATGCGCGCGCGGTCCGCAGGCAGTGCGGGACATTCGTCAAAACACATCACAATGTCAGAGCCCAAAAGCTTTTGAATCTCCATCGACCGCTCCGGCGTCAACTCGTGCTTGGACCCGTCAATATGGCTTTTGAACGTCACGCCCTTCTCCGACATCTTGCGCAGATCAGCGAGGCTCATCACCTGAAACCCGCCGCTATCGGTCAGGATCGGCTTGTCCCAATTCATAAACTTGTGCAGCCCGCCCAAATTGGCAATCCGCTCGGCCGTCGGGCGCAACATCAAATGATAAGTATTGCCCAGCAAAATGTCGGCACCTGTCGCCGCCACACTCTCGGGCAACATCGCCTTGACCGTGGCCGCCGTGCCCACAGGCATAAACGCCGGCGTGCGGATATCGCCGCGCGTGGTATGAATTACGCCCGTGCGGGCCTTGCCGTCAGAGGCATTCAACGTGTATGTAAATCGATCTGTCATGTGACCGCTTTAGGCGGAAATAGGCGCAATTGGCAAGCGCAAGCGGGGTATCGTGAAAACGATTTCCGGCACACGGGTGAGTCGTGCTATAGTTTACTTTGGGTCAAGTAATATTAACTAAACTTGAAAGGTCTGCGAAATGACAAATACTTTTATCACTGGAACAACAACGACAACACACACGATGGATGGGAACGACGACACCCATATTTCAGGTGGCATCCGCACGACGTTTATCGATGGTGTTTCGGTCTCTGGGACATCAAATTTCCTAACAGTCGATGGCTATGTTCGGACCTTGGGAAGCCAAGGTATCGACGTTTACGGCCAAGTTCTTCTTAACATCGGATCAGAAGGCCGTGTTTTTCAGCAAAACGGTGGCTCAGGGACCGCTGTATATATTGACTCGACAGGTATTGCCGCCTCAAGCGTTCTAAACTTTGGAACAATTTCAGGTGCATACGGAGTATTCTTTACCGGAGAAGATGTTGGGAATACACTCCAAAACTACGGCATACTCACAAGTAACGGCACTGGTTCTGCGGCGGTAACAACGGCATCCAACGACAATTCCATAATCAACTACGGAACGATTTCAGCAGTCAACAGTGGCATTGAGGTCTATAGCAATCAGACTGGAAACCAGATTTTTAACGACGGTATCATTTCAGGGGCAATCGGGATCGAATTTGGCACGAATTCAACCACCTCCATTGAAAACTTCGGCATCATCAATGGAAACAGCGGCATCGCGATCGGTATCTTGGGGTCCGGTGGAAAAATCCGCAATTTCGATACCATCAACGGCGATATCGACGCTGGCGCAGACGGCAACAATATGGTGGTGGTCAACTATGGCACGGTCAACGGCGATATCCTGCTCGGCAATGGTACCGATAAATATTTCGGGCGCGGAGATAGCGAAGTTGCGGGCGCGGTGCGCGGCGGCAGTGGCGCCGACACGCTTGATGGTGGCAACGGGGCCGATTATCTATACGGCGATCAGGGCAATGACCTGATCCGTGCAGGCGACGGCGATGATGTGCTCAACGGCAGCTCTGGCGTAGATACAATCAAAGGCAACGCCGGGCGCGACGCGATCAATGGCGGCGATAACAGCGACTTCCTCTTCGGGGGCGCCGATGCCGACACAATCAAAGGCGGCAACGGGAACGACCGTATTATGGGCGGGCGCGGTGACGACGTTATGACCGGCAATGCGGGCGCCGACATCTTTATCTTCCAGCGCTACACCGATGATGACGTCATTACCGATTTCCAAAACAACGTAGATAAACTCGACCTCTCCGCTTACAACGTCAACTCTCGCAACGAACTGTTCTCAAAGGGCGGCATTTTCTCGGATGGGTCAGGCTCCATCATCGACCTGACAGTCGTCGGCGGCGACGGAATTATCATGGTCGAAGATATGTCCGTCAGTGACTGGAGCGCCTCCGACTTTATCTTCTAAACCCACAAACCACGGGGCATCCACTGCTTCACGATGCCCCGTTCTACTCTCCTGCATTGACCTCTCGCACCTGACCCCTTTACGGCACTTGCGCCAATCCCTATATGAACAGTCAGGAATAGCAGGAACGAGCCATGACCGATACACACGCCCCCCTCGAAGGCACCCCACTGATCGCACCATCGTCAACCGAACACCCGCTCTACGAGACGATTCTAGAGGCGTGCCGCTCTGTCTATGACCCTGAAATTCCGGTCAATATCTATGACCTCGGCTTGATCTATACCATTGATATATCGGACGATAATGCGGTGAACATCATCATGACACTGACCGCGCCGGGCTGTCCGGTGGCAGGCGAAATGCCCGGCTGGGTCGCTGATGCGGTCGAACCTTTGCCGGGTGTGAAACACGTCGATGTGGCGATGACGTTCGAGCCGCAATGGGGCATGGAAATGATGTCCGACGAAGCGCGGCTCGAACTTGGCTTTATGTAGATATTTCAATATCTTAACGTCAAATTTGAAAACCGCTCCGCAACGTCCTATCTTAGATCGATAAGGAGAATTCCAATGTTCGGCATCCCCGGAAAACAAGCGGTCTCGATCACTGAAAAGGCCGCCGCCCAAATCGCCAAACTGATGGCCAAAGACGGCTCCGAAGGCTTGCGCATCGGCGTCAAGAAAGGTGGCTGCGCAGGCATGGAATACACAATGGAATACGTTAATGAAATCAATCCTCTAGACGAGACAATCGAGACATCGGGCGCGCGCGTGATGATCGCACCCATGGCGCAGATGTTCCTGTTCGGCACCGAGATTGACTATGAAACCAGCTTGTTGGAATCCGGCTTCAAATTCCGCAACCCCAACGTCGTCGACGCCTGCGGCTGCGGCGAGTCGATCAAATTCAACGACACGCTTAGCGCCCCCAAATGAGCGTCTCCGACGCCGATATTGCCTTCGCACTCGACCTTTTTTCAGACCTCGGCCCGATCACACATCGCAAAATGTTCGGCGGCATCTGTCTCTATTTCGACGGCACCGTTTTCAGCCTCGTCAGCAGCGATGGCACCATCTACCTGAAGTCAAAAGACAGCCTTGCCAAGGACTTAAGCGATGACGGTGGCACGCAATTCCACAACATGCCCTACTGGTCCCTGCCCGACGCCGCCTTGGAAGACCCGAACCTCGCCTGCGATTTGGGCCGCCGCGCGCTCTCCACCTTGCTCGATTAACTATTTCTTTTGTAAATGCACGTAGGTTTCGTCGTAGCGCTTCTTAAGATGCGCCCAAGCCTCGATCGTCTTTCCTGACCCGATCGGCGCGACATTGGCGTCATGGTTCGGATTGAAAAACAGCGGCACCGAAATCCGCTCGGCACTTGTGCCAATCACGCGGTGCGGCGTCGCCTTGATCTTGCCACCGGTCCACATCTCCAACATTTCACCAAAATTGATCACAAACTCGCCAGGCGGTGCAGACACCGGTATCCACCCGCCACCACGCTTGCGCACCTCCAATCCCGGTGATCCATCCGTTGCCAGCAACGTCAAACAGCCATAATCGGTATGGGTCGCAATGCCAAAATCCTTTGCCGTCGCCGATGCCGGACGCTGGGGATAATAATTGCCGCGCAACAGCGCCATAGGCCGGCTGAATTTGCGGCGAAAATACCCGCCATCCTGACCCACCGCAGCGGCAATCGCACATAGTAAATCCAGTGCAAATTCAGTGCTTTGCAAGTAATAGCTCTGCAATATATCCGCAAATCTGTCGGGTTTATCAGGCCACAGATTCGGCGCATAAAACGACAGGTTCTTAGCCGCCACCGGATCATCCTCAACCAGCGTCAAACCACAATCAAACACTTGTTTGTAATCAGGATTGGCAGCAGGATCGACCTGTTCGGCGCCCGCCGCCCCCCAGCCACGGTTCGATCCGGTCTTGGCCATATCATACGCCGCCTTCTGCGCCACAGGCAGATGGAAAAACCCCGCATAGGCCTCGATCACCCCTTGCACATCACGCGCAGAGATCGGCGTATTGTAGAGCGTCATAAACCCGACATCCGTGGCAGTCTCGCGCGCCATCACCATCGCGTCCGGCTCGCCTGCGATCAAAGCTGCGGCATCAATTCGTGGGATCATCGGCTCTGGGTCCTTACGGTTTTTATGTCCCCGCGTGACATGCGCGACAGCTTCGCGCTTTGCAACCCCCCGACCTTCTTGCTACCACTGCTTACAACCATCACAGAAAGGGCCTCTCATGCGCCGCAAACTCGCCGCCGGAAACTGGAAAATGAACGGGCTGGCCGCAGCCATCTCGCAGGCCCGTGCCATCGCAAACCACCCCGCGCGCGACATCGACGTGCTGATCTGCCCGCCCGCCACCTTGCTCACGGCCATGTCCGCCCTGCCCCTGGCCACCGGCGGACAAGATTGCCACACGGAACCCTCCGGCGCATATACCGGCGATCTTTCGGCCCAAATGCTCGCCGACGCCGGTGCGACCTACACGCTCACAGGGCACTCCGAACGGCGCACCGATCACGCAGAATCCAACGCCACCGTCAACGCCAAATCCGCCGCCGCCCACACCGCAGGGCTCACCGCCATCATCTGCATCGGCGAAACTCTCTCGCAGCGCGACACCGGCGAAACCCTCGCCGTGATCGACAACCAACTGACAGGCTCGATCCCTGACACAGCCACCGCCGCCAATACCGTCATCGCCTATGAACCCGTCTGGGCCATCGGCACCGGCAAAATCCCCACCAACGCGGAAATCCACAACGTGCACAGCCACATCCGCGCCCACCTTACCGCGCGCTTGCGCGACGGCGACGCAATGCGCATCCTTTACGGCGGCTCGGTCAAGGCCAGCAACGCCGCTGAAATCTTCGCCATTGCAGACGTGGACGGCGCTCTCGTCGGCGGGGCCAGCCTCAGCGCCGCCGACTTCACCCCGATCATCGACGCGCTCGCAAACGCCTGACCTTTCTATGTCCTGTCAAACTCCCGCCGGAGGCTGACCCCCACAATAAAGGCGCCGCAGGGGATTATCCTGCGACGCCCTATTTTCAATCTCAACCTGATCTCGCTAGTTCAGGATAATCTCCGGCCCCATAAACTTGTTCGGCAGATAGGTCGAAATAATCGGGATATATGTGATCAAAATCAGGAACACAAAGAGCACCGCCAAGAACGGCAAGGCGGCCCTGACCACGGCCATCATCGGCATCCCTGCAACACCCGAGGTGACAAACAGGTTCAAACCAACAGGCGGGGTGATCATCCCGATCTCCATGTTCACAACCATGATGATGCCCAAGTGGATCGGATCAATGCCCAGGGAAATCGCGATCGGAAACACCAAGGGTGCTACAATCACGATCAACCCCGACGGCTCCATGAACTGACCACCAATCAGCAAAATCACGTTGACCACAATCAGGAACATGATCGGCCCCATGCCCGCACCCAACATCGCAGTGGCAATCTGCTGCGGGATCTGCTGACCGGTCAGCACCTGCTTGAGGATCAGCGCATTGGCGATGATGAACATCAAGGTGATCGTCAACTTGCCGCCCTCGAACAAGGTCTTGCGGGTATCTTCGTGAAACATCCCGGTCACCAACGTCCAGGGCTTCTGGAACACCGTGCTGGCAGGGCGACCATTGCGCGCCGCAAGCGGCCCCATGTCGCGGTAAATAAACGTCGCCACAATATAGGCATAAACCGCCGCCACTGCCGCCGCTTCCGTTGGGGTAAACGCACCGGGGCGCCAGATCAGACCTTCCGCACTAATCCACGGGTGGCCGTAAATGCCGCCCATGATAATCACGATCAACAACAACCCCCATAGCGCATCGCGGAAACTGCTGAATATCTCTCCCCAGCCCTGCCATTCACCCTTGGGCATGTTCTTGATGCGGGCCATGATGTAGATCGTAACCATCAACATGACACCGGCCAGAATACCCGGGATCACACCGGCAAGGAACATCCGGCCCACCGACACATCCGTGGCAGAGGCATAAACCACCATCACAATCGACGGCGGGATCAAAATCCCCAATGTGCCCGCGTTGGCGATCACGCCTGCGGCAAATTCCTTGGTATAGCCAACCTGTTGCATGGCCGCGATCACGATCGACCCGATCGCCACAACCGTCGCAGGGCTTGACCCCGACAGGGCTGCAAAAATCATACAAGCCATGACACCGGCAATCGCCAGACCACCCTGCAAATGCCCGACGCAAGCAATCGCAAAGCGGATAATACGCTGTGCCACACCGCCCGTCGACATGAAGCTCGATGCCAGCACAAAGAACGGAATGGCAAGCAGCGTATAGTGACCGGCCATCGACTGATACAACGACTGCGCGACAGAGGCCAACGATGTCTCCGAGAACGCCAGCAAAAAGATCATCGACGACAGACCCAAAGACACCGCAATCGGCACGCCGATCAGCAGCAAGCCGATAATCATCGTGAAAAGCAGAACAACTTCCATGGCTTATGCTTCCTTATTCATGGCCGCAGCCTCTTTGACGGCGTCTTCGGCCTCGTGGCTCACGATCAGGCTCGACGATTTTCCGGTCCACACGCGGACCACGGCTTGCACGATCCGAAACAACAAGAGCGCGGCCCCAATCGGCAGAATTGCATAAGGGATCATACGGGGCATCTTGGAATAGGCCTCACCGTAGTTGATCCAATCCTCCAAGAACCGCAGGCTCGACGGCATCGGGATCTGGTCGGTCTCGAAAAAGCTGCGCCCTCGGGCGGCATAATCAAACCCCGTCGGGAACCAGCGTCCCGCGGTAGGGGGCAAATCCGCAAACGGCGCCCAGTAATCCCAAGCCCCCTTCAGAACAAGCAAGGCATAAAGGATGCAAAAGACGCCTACGGTCAAGGCCATCGCTTTTTGAACAGGGGGCGAAAACAGGTTTGTGACGGCATCCACACCCAAATGGGCAGTGACCTTGAACCCGTATGAAATCCCGAAAAGTACCAGCCACGAGAACATGACGAGAACCACTTCGAGGCTCCAAATGATAGAACTGTTAAAGAGATAGCGCATAATGACATTGACAAACGTGAGCAATGTCATCAGGCCCAAAAGGGTCGCAATTACCGTTTCTTCCAACGTATCGACAAATTGGCCCACTGGCCCCGTCGCTTGATTTCCGCCGCTCATGCGCTGTCTCCCCAACCTGCATTTGCAAAAAGCGCGACCCAAGTCTTGCTTGGGCCGCGCAAAAACGTCTCGCGACTTACATTGACTCGTTGATCGCCTGTGCCGCGTCGATGTTCTCTTGGCCAACTTCGTCCGCAAACTGCGTCCAAACCGGCTTCATCACATCAACCCAAACCTGACGCTGCTCTGGTGTCAGCTCAACAATTTTGCCGCCAGCGTCCAGGATAGACTGACGGGCTGCAAGGTCGACTTCGCCAACGGCTGCGTTGCGTTCTACAGTGACTTCTTCCAGGATCGTCAGAAACTGGTCACGGACCGCTGGGTCAAGGCTGTCGAGGAAGTCTGTAGAGGCCACAACCAGATAGTCGATGATGCCGTGGTTGGTTTCAGTAATCCCGTCCTGGACTTCAAAGAACTTCTGGCCATAAATGTTTGACCATGTGTTTTCTTGACCGTCGACAACGCCCGTCTGCAGCGCGCCGTAGACTTCCGAGAATGCCATTGGCTGTGGCGACGCACCAAGCGCCTGCATTTGCGCCACAAGCACATCGGAGGGCTGCACGCGGAACTTCAGGCCGTTTGCATCGGATGGCGAGATCAGTGGCTTGTTTGCAGAAATCTGCTTCATGCCATTATGCCAGAACTGCAAACCCTGCAAACCGCGCCGCTGCATCGCGTCCTTCATGGACTGACCCGCCTCGGAAGCCTGGAACGCGTCCACCGCAGCAATGTTTTTGAACATAAACGGAAGGTCGAACAAGCGGTAGGCTTTGGTGATGGATTCAAACAGCGACAAAGAAGGTGCCGCAAGCTGAACGTCACCCTGAAGGAGAGCCTCAATCACCTGCTCGTCTGTATAAAGCGTCGAGTTCGGGAACACTTCCATACACATCGTGCCGTCCATCTCGGCGTTGATGCGCTCCATCAACAAATTCGCGGCAATCCCCTTGGGGTGCTTGTCGGCGTTGGTGACATGACTGAACTTCACGACAATCTCACCCGCGTCACAGCCTGCCCCGTCACTTGCGGCATATGCTGCATTTGCAGCAACAGACATCGCCGCAACCAGCGCTACTTTATTCAGAAATTTCATATGTGGTTCCTCCCAGAACGTCTTGGCATGACCCCGATCAGGGCCGATAGACTGATAAAACGCGCTCTCGGGCCATCACGCAAGCAAGAAATCGCCTGCACAACCACACTCTACAACCCTCTGCTATATATACAAAAAATAGCATCCCGGAACGAAGGCTCTGACCAATCAGGCGAAAAACCACACAGATGTTAAGGCTAACTGTGTGGAAATCCGCACAAGCGCCTAATCCGCGCGGTAGTCCTCGGCCTTCAAATCATGGCGGTTCAGCTTGTCATAAAACGTCTTGCGCGGCAGTTGCAGGTCTTTTGCAGTTTCCCCCGCGCGCCCTGCATGTCGCTGCAACGCAGCAATCAGCAACTGGCGCTCGACCTGCGCCATCTGGGCGGCCAACCCGTGGCCCTTATCCTCAACTGCATCATCGAGCCCCATCGCAAACCGCATCGCGGCATTCATCAAGGCGCGGGCATTGCCGGGCCAGTCCTGCGCCATCAACCCGGCAATCACCGCTTGGGAAATATCCGGCTGCGGCAAATTCGCCTGCTCGCAGGCGGTTGCGACATAATGGCGAAACAACACCGGAATATCCTCGCTTCTTTCACGCAGCGCAGGAATCCGCACCCGCATCACATCGAAATGAAAATACAAATCCTCCAACATCCGGCCCGCCGCGACCTCGGCCTCCAGATCAACCGTCGAGCCCGCCAAAAAACGCACCAATCGCCCCGCCTCGATCATCGCCAATACCGCGGCCTGCACATCCAGCGCCAGCCTGCTGATCTCGTCCAGATACAGCGTGCCACCGGCCGCGGCCTGCACCGCCGCGTGCAGTCCGGCCAGATCCAATGCATGGGCGGGCTGCTTGACAAACGGGCGGGCCGCAGCGGCAGATAACAGATGGATCACCTCGGCCACTTTGGATGTGCCCGAGCCTCTTTCGCCCGCAATCAATGCGTCCGCAGGGGTGCGGGCAATCCGGCGCAGCTGATCGCGCAAATCACATACCAAGGCCGAGGCACCAAACAACATGCGCTCGGCCGCGTCACCCTGCGCGACCGCCCGCGCAAGCCTGCGGTTTTCCAAAACCAGGGCCCTCGCCTTTAACGCGCGGGTCACGACCGGCAAAAACGCGGCAGGCGCACAGGGTTTTTCCAGAAAATCATACGCCCCCTTGGCCATCGCTTTCACGGCCATCGGAATATCCCCCTCGCCGGTCAACAAAATCACCGGCAAATCTGGATCAACCGCGCGCACATGCGCCAAAAGATGAAACCCGTCGCGACCCGGCATCCGCATATCGGTCACCACCACACCATCAAACGCAGGGGTCAAGTGGTCCTTGGCTGTCAGAAACGAGCCCGCCAATATCGGCGCAAGCCCCTCCAACTCCAGGGCCTGCCGTAGCGCCTCGCGGATCGCAGGATCATCATCAACCAGCAAAACTTGCATCATGCCACTTTCTTTGCATCAGCGGGGATCAACTCGACGGTAAACACAGCCCCGCCCTCGGGATCATTGCGGCCCCGAATAGCCCCGCCAAAACTTTGCACCAAGCCATAAGAAATGCTCAACCCCAATCCCATGCCTTCCGCAGCCCCCACCGCCTTGGTCGAATAAAACGGGTCGAAAATCTTCTCTGGCTCGGTAATGCCGGGACCGGTGTCGCGCACCGCGACCACAACCTTGCCCGCCCCCCGGGTCACACCCAGCGACAAAATCTTGGGATCGCTCGTCTCCATCGCGTCAATCGCATTGGTGGCAAGGTTCAATATCACCTGCTGCAACCGGACCTCTCCGGCGCGCACGATCACAGCTTGCTGCGGCGTCCACCGCACGGCCACCCCCGCATCGGCAATCTTGGGCGCCAGCAATTCCAGCACGACATCGATCACGCGGCCCACATCTACGCCTGTGAACGGCTCGCTCTCTTGGCGCGAAAAGGCGCGCAAGTTCTTGATAATACGCGCCATCCGCTGCGACAGCTCGGAAATCTTGCGCAGATTTTTCGCCGCGACCTCGGGGCGATTGCGGTCCAGAAACCCCACGCCATTTTCCGCGAATGTCTGGATCGCCATCAACGGCTGGTTCAACTCGTGGCTGATACCCGCCGACAACTGGCCCAAGGCCGACAGCTTGCCAGCCTGCACCAGATCGGCCTGCGCCTTTTTCAACTGCGTCTCGGCGGCGCGGCGCTCTGCGACCTCGCGGGTCAGCTCCGCATTGGCGCGCGACAATTGCGCGGTGCGGTCCTGCACGCGGCTTTCCAGACGCGCATTCGCCTGCGCCAATGTCGCACGGCGCTGGGTTGCAAAAAACAACCACGCCCCAAACGCCAAACATAACGCCCCTGCCACCGCAGCCTGAAGTGCTGCCAATTGCCTTGCGGGTGCCAAATCCACCAAAATCTCGCCGCGCATATCAATCGCAGGCAGGTCTTTGGTCAAATGCAGCGCGCGGCGCGGCAAATACCGGCCCGCATCAACCGTCCACAGGTCATACCCCGATCTTTCGCGTGCAGTATACTGAATGAAATCCCCCGCCTTGCGCGACCGCATCACCAACTCCGACCGGTTTGATACAAAAATCATCCCATCTGTATCGGTGAAAAATAACGCAGGCCGCGCGCCGCGCCACGCGCCCTCCACCGCCTCAACCCCCGCCGACACCACAAGCGCACCCATCACAGGCCCCGCCGCACTGAACACAGGGGCGGCAAAGATAAACCGGCGCGGTCCCGCCTGCGATGGCATCAAATGCGCCGTCCCCAACGCCCCGTCCATCGACCGCTCGAAATACGCCTCACCCGCATGAGAATTGGCCACCCCCGCCTGCACCCCCGCCAGCTGCACACCATCAAGCCCCACCAGACGAATATCCAAAGCCCCGGTTTTATCGGCAATCTCTTGCAAAACAGGGCGCAACGCCGCCACCATATCCGCATCTTGCAGCGCCGCCGTCACCTCGGGGCGGTCCGCGGTCAAAACCGCCAGCTCGCGAAACCGCTTCAATTCAGCGGCCAGACTATCGGATGCCAAGGCCAGATCCGATGTCGCACGCCGGCTCAACTGATCCAGCGCCGCCCCGAACCCCACCCACCAAACGCCGGTCACAAACAGGCTCACGGCCAGTAAATAGGCCGCACTCCCGGTCAAGCTGTTGCGATAAGCGCGTGTCATGGCCACAACTTAGCCGCCACCTCTTGCATTGACCAGCCAGCCCCGGCAAAGCTGTCGCCATGCAACATTTCTCGCAAAACCCGAAAGATCCCGCCTTCGTGCAGGACCCCTACCCGTTCTTTGACCGCGCCCGCGCCACCGGCGATGTGTTCTATTGGGACGACTACGCCATGGTTTGCACCCTGTCGCACGCCGCCAGCCACGCAGCGCTGCGCGACAAACGCATGGGGCGCGAATGCCCGCCAGACTTTGCGCGCCCTATCCCCGCCGCCCTCGCCCCGTTCTACGACATCGAAGCGCACTCCATGCTGGAACTCGAACCCCCGCGCCACACCCGCCTGCGCGGCCTCGTCTTGCGCGCCTTCACCAGCCGGACCATCGCCGCACTGGCCCCCGACATCCGCGCCCTGTGCCACCGGATGATCGACGCCTTCCCCGCCACCCCCTTCGATCTGCTGACCGCCTACGCGCAACCCGTGCCGGTGCGGATCATTGCAAAACTGCTTGGTGTGCCCGGCGATCAAAGCGACAACCTCTTGCGCTGGTCCAACGCCATGGTCGCCATGTATCAAGCCAATCGCAGCGCCCAAATCGAGACCGACGCCGTCAGCGCCACGCGCGCCTTCAGCGACTTCATTCGCGCGCACATCGCCATCAAACGCAAACACCCTGCAAACGATCTGATCTCGACGCTGATTGCCGCCAATGAGGCCGGCGACAAACTTAGTGACGACGAGCTGATTACCACCTGCATCCTCTTGCTGAACGCAGGCCATGAGGCCACGGTTCACACCCTTGGAAACGGCACCAAAACCCTGCTGGAAACCGGCCACCGCACCATCACTCCCGCGCTTGTCGAAGAGATTATCCGCCACGACCCGCCACTGCACATGTTCACCCGCTATGTCTATGAAGATATGGAATTTTACGGAGCCACCCTGAAACGCGGCGACCAAGTGGGCTGCCTGCTGGGCGCCGCTAATCGCGACGCCGCAGCCTATTGCGATCCGGCACTGTTTGACCCCGACCGCAACGGGCCGAAAAACACAAGCTTCGGCGGTGGCATCCACTTTTGCGTCGGCGCACCACTGGCGCGGCTGGAGCTGCAAATCGCCCTGGAGGTGCTGTTTGAACGCTGTCCAAACCTGCGGCTGGCGCAGCCCCCCCGATACGCCGATGTGTTCCACTTCCACGGCTTGCAAACACTCATGGTGCAGGTCTAGATCTCGCCCTGCTATAACGGCAATGCCACCGTCGATTTGATCTCCTCCATCGACAATAGTGCGGTCACATTGAACACGCGCACCTCGGCAATCAACGCCTGATAAAACACGTCATAGGCGCGGGCATTCTGCACCCTCACTTTCAAAATATAATCAATATCTCCGGCCAACCGGTGCGCCTCCTGCACCTCGTCGCGGGCCATCAGCGCCTTCAAAAATCGCTCCTGCCAGTCCTTTTCATGCTCGGATGTGCGGATCAGCACGAAAAAACACGCCTCGAACCCCAGCGCCTCGGCGTTCAACATTACGGTCTGCTGGCCAATCACACCCGCCTCTCGCAATTTACGAATCCGGTTCCACACAGGGGTCTTGGACGAGCCCACAACTTTGGCAATTTCGTCCAGTGATTGCGCCGCATCGGCCTGCAAGGCGCGCAAAATTTTCCGGTCCGTCTCATCAATCCGCACTGACATTCTGTTTTCTCCGCTCTGACAGGACAATCGCTCCATCTTGGGTTCAAGGCGGAACATATGTTCTTAACTACCGCGCACACTATCCAATAACCAGAATAATATTCTATATTGGACATAAGTTTTTACAGGATACCCGCAATGAAGCATTTTCCGATCTTTCTCGCCGTGGCCGGCAAGCGCATCGTTGTCTCTGGCGGCGGCGAGGCGGCACTTGCCAAATTGCGGCTCTTGCTGAAAACCGAAGCGCGGATTTCGGTTTTCGCCAAAGCCGCCAACGCTGATATCCACCGGCTGGCAGCTATGGGCAAACTGACCCTGATCAACCGTGCGCTGGACCACGGCGATGTCAACAGTGCCGCACTGTTTTACGCAGCAAACGAAGACGCCGCCGAAGACGCCCGCACCGCCGCCATCGCCACCGCCGAGGGCGCGCTGGTCAATATCGTCGATAACCTTGCAGACAGCCAGTTCATCACCCCCGCCATCGTCGACCGCGACCCCGTTGTGGTGGCTATCGGCACCGAAGGGGCGGCACCCGTTCTTGCCCGCGCCATCAAAACCGACCTCGAGGCAAAACTGCCCAGCACTCTGGGCACGCTGGCGCGTATCGGCAAAACTTTCCGCCATGCGGTCGATGTGCTGCCGTTCGGGGCCAAACGGCGCAGCTTCTGGTCCGACTTCTATTTCAACGCAGGTCCAACTGCGATGGAACAGCAGGGCGATGGGGGTGTTCTTGCGGCCCTCGAGGCCCTGCTGGATACCCATGTGATGACCGCTCAAAAAACAGGTCACGTCGATCTGGTCGGCGCAGGTCCGGGCGACCCTGATTTGCTAACGCTCAAAGCGCGCAAAGCCATCGACAAAGCCGATGTCATCATCCACGACCGCCTTGTGACCCGCGAAATCCTTGAACTGGCGCGCCGCGAAGCGATTGTGATCGACGCGGGCAAAGAAGGTTTCGGCGCGTCCATGGCGCAATCGGACATCGACGCGCTGATTGTTGAACATGCGACACACGGTAATCACGTCGTGCGCCTGAAAGCAGGCGATCCGACAGTCTTTGGCAGGCTCGATGAAGAACTCGACGCGCTTTCCGCGGCGGGCATTTCCTACCAGATCATTCCGGGCATCACCGCCGCCTCTGCGGCGGTTGCAAATATCGGCCAGTCACTGACCAAACGCGGCCGCAACGGCGCGGTGCGCTTTATCACCGGCCATGACACGCACGGTTTTGCAGATCACGACTGGAAAACGCTTGCAGGTCAGGGCCAAGTCGCAGCCATCTATATGGGCAAAAAATCCGCCCGCTTCATTCAAGGACGGCTCTTGATGCACGGCGCCGATCCCGCGACGCCCGTGACCATCATCGAGAACGTCAGCCGGACCAACCAGCGCATCATCGCAACCACTTTGGGCGCGCTGGAGCCCACAATGTCAGACGCCAATCTGACCGGACCCGCGCTCACTTTCCTCGGCCTTGCCCCACGCGCGGCGGCAGACGCAAGTCATACGCCGATCATACGCCAGTCATACAGCAAATTGGAGGCCCTCTCATGACCCGCCCCTTCTCCAAAGTCATCACCGCCAATGCGCTGCTGGAAGGCGATGCCATCTGGTATACCGCGCAGGGCACATGGACCCGTGATATGGCCGAGGCCGAGCTTTTCACCGATGAGGCCCATGCCGAAATCTGCCTGCTTGATGCGCAGGCCAACCAAGCCTCCGTTGCAGGTGTATATTTTGCAGACGCGCAAGGGTCTGCACATGGACCACAACCGGTTCACTTTCGCGAGACCTTTCGCACACGCGGCCCATCGAACTATGCTCACGGCAAGCAGGAACTATAAATTATGTATGTTTACAACGACTTCGACACCGAATTTGTCCGTAACCGCGTGGCTCAATTTCGTGGCCAGGTGGAACGCCGCATCGACGGCTCGCTGACCGAGGACGAGTTCAAACCCCTGCGCTTGATGAACGGTCTCTACCTGCAATTGCACGCCTATATGCTGCGCGTGGCCGTCCCTTACGGCACGCTGAACGCGGCGCAAATGACACAGCTCGCCTATCTTGCCGACCGTTGGGACAAAGGCTACGGCCACTTTACCACACGGCAAAACATCCAGTATAACTGGCCCGCATTGCGTGACGTCCCCGACATGCTCGCAGCTTTGGCCGACGTCGGTATGCACGCCATCCAAACCTCTGGAAACACAATAAGAAATGTGACTGCCGACCATTTTGCAGGCGCCGCAAAAGACGAAATTGCCGACCCGCGCCCGACGGCGGAACTCTTGCGCCAATGGTCAACAGATCACCCCGAATTCCAAGGCCTGCCGCGCAAATTCAAGATCGCCGTCACCGGCGCCGCCGCCGACCGCGCCGTGATCCGCGCGCATGACATCGGCCTGCGCATCGTGCGCAATGACGCCGGTGAACTCGGCTACGAGGTCATCGTCGGTGGCGGCCTTGGCCGCACCCCGATGGTTGGCAAGGTCCTGCGCAGCTTCCTGCCGAAATCGGACCTTTTGCCCTATTGCGAGGCCATCGTCAGCGTCTACAACCTGCTGGGTCGTCGCGACAACAAGTATAAGGCGCGCATCAAAATCACCCTGCACGAGAACGGTCTGGAAAAAATCCAAGACCTCGTAGAGTCACGTTTCGCACAATTATTGCCGCTATTTGCCGGTATAGACCAAAAGATACTTGCAGAAATCGAACATTCTTTTGCCCCGCCCGCTTTTGTCAATAAATCAACCGACGCTTTTGAAGCGGCCCGACTTGCCAACCCAGCCTTCCGCTCATGGTCCGACACCAATCTGTCGAACCACAAAGCAGACGGCTACGCGATCGTCTCGATCTCGATCAAAAAACACGGCGCCACCCCGGGTGATGCGACCTCTGATCAAATGCGCGTCATGGCCGATCTCGCCGCCACCTACGGCCACGACGAGCTGCGCATCAGCCACGAGCAAAACGTGATCCTGCCGCATGTGCATAAATCCGACCTGCCCGCGGTTTACGCAGCCCTGCGCGCCGCCGATCTGGCGACCGCAAACATCGGCCTGATCAGCGACATTATCGCCTGCCCCGGTATGGATTACTGCGCGCTGGCCACTGCCCGCTCGATCCCCGTTGCGCAACAGATTGCCACCCGTTTTGACGAGCTGAAACTCGAGCACGAAGTGGGCCCGCTGAAGATCAAGATCTCGGGCTGCATCAACGCCTGTGGTCACCATCACGTCGGCCATATCGGCATCCTCGGGCTGGACCGCGCGGGCGTCGAGAACTACCAGATTACGCTAGGCGGTGACGGCACCGAGACCACCACAATCGGGGAACGCGCAGGTCCCGGTTTTGGCGCGGACGAGATTGTGCCCGCGGTCGAACGACTGGTTCTGGGCTATCTCGACCTGCGAATGTCGCACGATGAAACCTTCCTGCAAACCTTCCGCCGCCTTGGTGCGGCCCCGTTCAAATCCATCCTCTATCCAGAAAAGGCAGACCGCAATGCCGCTTAAAGAACTGGCCGAGCGCCGCAATAGTCTGCACCGAAAATCCGACGCGCAAACAATCCTGCGCCATGCTTTGGAAGACGTCCAGATCGGCCCCGTCGCGGTGGTCTCCAGCTTTGGCGCGGAAAGTGTTGTGCTGTTGCACATGGTTGCACAGATCAATCCGGCAACACCGGTTATCTTTCTTGATACCGAGATGCTTTTTGCGGAAACACTGCAATATCAGAAGGATGTGGCACAAAGCTTGGGCCTGACGGATATCCGCATCATCACGCCCAACCGCAACGATGTGCTGGTCAAAGACGTGGACGGCTTGCTGCATCAGGCAGATACCGACGCGTGCTGCCATCTGCGCAAGGTGCAGCCACTGACGGATGCGTTGGCGGAGTTTGGCGGCTGGATATCGGGCCGCAAGCGGTTCCAATCGGGCAACCGCACCGATATCCCGCTCTTTGAAAAAGACGCGCGCAAGATCAAAGTGAACCCATTGGCCAACTGGACCCGCGACGACCTTGCGGCCTATATGACCGCACATAAATTACCCCGCCACCCGCTGGTCGCACAGGGCTATCCATCGATCGGCTGTATGCCTTGCACAACCCGCGTCGGAAGCCACGAAGACCCGCGCGCAGGCCGCTGGCGCGATACCCCGAAAACCGAATGTGGCATTCATTTTGAAGACGGAAAATCCATAAAAACAGGAGTAGCCGCATGAGCGTGATCGTCACGGATTCCGGGTTTGCCCCCGACGACTGGGTCCACGGTTTTCGCACCGGTCAAAGCGCCAATGACTGCGCAAGCGCGCTGGATTTGCCCTCCGATACCACGCCTGAAATGCTGGCGCGGTTGACCAACGCGCCGATGATCCGGATCGATTTCCCAACCTCGGCAGACGGGCGCGGTTTCACGCTTGCGGCCATGCTGCGCCGCGCGGGGTTCACGGGTCGTTTGCGCGCGCGCGGTCATATTCTGGCCGATCAATATGCCATGGCCCGACGTGCCGGATTTGACGAGGTCGAAATCAACGACGCCCTTGCCGCGCGCCAGCCGGAACCGCAATGGCTGGCCCGCGCAGACTGGCAATCACACAACTATCAGGCACGACTTCGCGGCTAGGCCTTTCCCTGATCCACATCAATGACTAAACGGAGGGCGGCCCCCAAAACAGGGTCGCCGATGGACTTATGACAGAGCAAAACCCAGTGAACACCCAAACCGCCACCAAAGTGCCCACCCTGCCCGACGCGCAGACCGTGACCGCCGTCACGCATTACACCGATTACCTGTTCAGCTTTCGGGTCACGCGGCCCGCGTCGCTGCGGTTCCGGTCGGGCGAATTTGTGATGATCGGGCTGATAGGCGACCCGCATCCCGACACCGGCAAACAAAAGCCGCTGCTGCGCGCCTATTCCATTGCCTCGCCGTCATGGGATGAAGAGCTGGAGTTTTATTCGATCAAGGTGCCCGACGGCCCACTGACCTCGAAACTGCAGCACATCAAAGTGGGCGACGAGATTATCCTCAAGCCCAAGCCGGTGGGCACCCTTGTGCATGACGCGCTTTTGCCGGGCAAGCGGCTGTATTTCTTTGCGACCGGCACCGGGTTTGCGCCCTTTGCGTCTTTGCTGCGCGAGCCCGATACCTATGAAAAATACGACGAGGTGATCATCACGCATACTTGCCGCAATGTGGATGAATTGACCTATGGGCGCGACCTGATTGCAAACCTGAAATCCGATGAGATGATGATCGAGCTTCTGGGGGCCGAGAACCTCGCCAAGATCCGCTATTACCCGACCACGACCCGTGAACAGTCACCCAAAATGGGGCGCATCACAACATTGATTGAGAACGGTGACTTATTCACCGATCTTGGCGTGCCGCCGCTGAGCCCCGACACAGACCGCGCCATGGTTTGCGGCAGCCTTGCGTTTAATATCGATCTCAAGACACTGCTGGAAAAGGCGGGCCTGCACGAGGGTGCAAATTCCGAACCTGGCCAGTTTGTTATTGAGAAGGCATTTGTCGGCTAAGCATCTATCAAGACAAAGAAAAAGGGCCGCGTCATCACTGGCGCGGCCCTTTTTGGTTCAACGACCTGGGCTTACATGCCCAGTGCCTCTTTAAGACGTGTCAATGTGGCTTCCAGCAAGGCCGGGTTGTTTTTCACGCTATCAACCGCACCATTGAGAACCGTTTTCTGCACCGCTGACAGGTCAGAGTTGTTGATCATCTCGGCAACTTTATCAGCGTCAAAGCCCTCAGGTGTCAGCAAGGCAGCCATTCCAGTCGCTTCTGGCGCCGCTTCTGCGGCGGCAGCGGCTTCTGCGGCGGCAGCGGCAGCTTCTTCTGTGGCGGCAGCGGCTTGTGCAGCAGCGGCGGCTTCTTCGGCGGCAGCGGCAGCCTGTGCAACAGTGGCAGCCTCCTGGGCTGCGGCAGCTTCAGCGGCCTGTGTGGCATCGGCAACAGCCTGTGCAGCCTCTGCTTGGGCCGCAGCAAGATCGGCGGCAGCAGTTTCAGCAGCAGCGGCAACTTCGGCAGCAGCTGCCTGTGCGGCAGCGGCAGCTTGGGCTGTGGCGGCTTGGGCGGCGGCCGCAACTTCAGCAGCCGCAGCCTCTGCGGCGGCCGCGGCTTGGGCGGCAGCGGCTTGGGCGGCAGCGGCTTGGGTGGCAGCGGTCGCGTCTTCGCTTGCGGCCGTCGCCTCTTCTGCCAGATCCGCGGCAGTCTCGTCGGCTGCATCCAGCGCAACGCTTGCGTCGTTGGCTGCGTCATCAACCATTTCGGTTGCAGTGCCTGTCAGTGTGCTGATTGCGTCGCCCGGAGCCTTGTCGTTGGCGAAATATTGGTAGCCAAAAAAGCCCAGAATCGCTGCAATGATTAGAATAATGATCGCTCTCATTGGTCATGTCCTTTATGTATTTGTCTCATGACGGCCCCCAGTCGAGCCTTGCGCGTGATATGCCAGATCACGCCCTAAAGGGAAAGCACCACTTTGGGGGGAATTTCCGCACGCTCGGCGCTTTTTTGCGGGTTGAAGTGACGCCGCGCGAGGTCTAAGTTGCCCATCGCACCCTACCAACGATTAAAGGATAAAGATCATAGGACGCAGACCCCACAACGCGCCACCACAGCGCGAAACAGGCCCTCGCATTAACGAACGCATTCGCGGGTCCGATATCCGCCTGATCGGGGCGGATGGCGAAAACGCCGGCGTTGTTTCGCCAGAGCGTGCCATGGAAATGGCGGAAGAAGCGGGGCTCGACCTTGTTGAGATTTCGCCCAATGCGAACCCGCCCGTCTGTAAAATCATGGACTACGGAAAGTTCAAATACGAGACCCAGAAGAAAGAAGCCGAGGCACGCAAGAAGCAAAAGATCATCGAGATCAAGGAAATCAAATTCCGCCCCAACACCGATAGCAACGACTACGAAGTCAAAATGCGCAACGTGTTCAAGTTTCTCGAAAACGGCGACAAGGTGAAAATCACCCTGCGGTTCCGTGGCCGCGAAATGGCCCACCAGGAACTGGGTCGCAACCTGCTGGAGCGTGTTGCCGAAGACACCAAAGAGGCTGGCCGCGTCGAGAACTTTCCGAAAATGGAGGGTCGTCAGATGGTCATGCTGATCGGTCCGATGCCGAAATAACACCGTTTTGCTGGCATGGCCTTTTGGTTTGCCGGCACCCCCGCCGCCGCTTGTGACGCCATGTGCAGGCAAGCGCGGCGAAGGCTCTGCCAGTGATTGTGCCTGATCGGCACGCTGCCGGAATGACAGTATCAGACTTGACGATAACAAACCGCCGTCTCCGTTCGGGCACGGCGGTTTTGCTTTTGCACGCACCCCGTGACCACTCTGCGCATTGCCCCTGCCCGCCCTTGGGCATACCCTGCCGGAAATCGTGAAAGGACACATCAATGACATACCCGCAGCCAGGCGCCGGATTTGGCCCCGATCTTGGCCCCTTTGACTGGGCCGATGCCTTTCGCCTCGAGGATCAGCTCGACGAGGACGAGCGTATGTTGCGTGACGCGGCGCAAACCTTTGCACAAGACAAGCTGCAACCGGGTGTCACCGCCGCCTACCGCGATGAGGTCACGCCGCCCGAGATTTTCGCGCAGATGGGAGAAGCGGGATTGCTGGGCCTGACGATCCCTGAAGAATACGGCGGGCTTGGCGCGTCATATGTGACCTATGGCCTTGTGGCGCGGGAAATTGAACGGGTCGATTCTGGCTATCGGTCGATGATGTCGGTGCAATCCTCGCTGGTGATGTATCCGATCCACGCCTACGGATCCGAAGAGCAACGGATCAAATATCTGCCCGGACTGGCGGCAGGGTCCTTGATCGGGTGTTTCGGGCTGACCGAACCTGACGCGGGCTCCGATCCTGCGGGCATGAAGACCGTGGCGCGCAAAACCGCCAACGGCTATGTGATTTCGGGATCCAAGATGTGGATTTCCAATGCGCCCATCGCCGATGTCTTTGTGATCTGGGCCAAGTCCGATGCGCATGATGGTAAAATCCGCGGGTTTATCCTGGAAAAAGGCATGAAAGGGCTGTCCGCTCCGAAAATCGGCGGCAAACTGTCGCTGCGCGCCTCGATCACCGGCGAGATCGTGATGAAAGACGTCGAAGTCGGCCAAGACGCGCTATTGCCCAACGTGCAAGGCCTCAAGGGCCCGTTTGGCTGTCTGAACCGCGCGCGCTATGGCATCTCGTGGGGGGTGATGGGGGCGGCCGAGGCCTGCTGGCACGCCGCACGGCAATACGGGCTTGACCGTCACCAATTCAACAGACCACTGGCCCAAACCCAGCTTTTTCAGAAAAAACTGGCCGATATGCAGACCGAGATCACGCTGGGCCTGCAAGGATCATTGCGCATTGGCCGGCTGATGGATCAAGGCCGCGCGGCCCCCGAAATGATCAGCCTGATGAAACGCAACAACTGCGGCAAGGCGCTGGATGTGGCGCGCATGGCCCGTGACATGCATGGCGGCAACGGTATTTCCGAGGACTTCCATGTCATGCGACATATGGTTAATCTGGAGACCGTGAACACCTATGAGGGCACCCACGATGTGCACGCATTGATCCTCGGACGGGCACAAACAGGGCTGCAAGCATTCTTCTGACGCGCTATTTCCTTAATGCGGGCAGGCCATTTACCCATTTTTGACACATTGGCCTGTCAGGAAAGAGGGAATTGCAACCGGAGTATACCCGGATCGGAGAGTAGTGATGAAAGATATGCGCCTGACGTTCGAGGCTGATTTGGCTGGTTTGGACATCGACGACTGGTTTGACCGTGTCGAAACCCTGAGCGATGATCTGGGGTATTTCGAGCCCTTGGGCAAAACCCATTGCGCCGCCTTCCTGGATGCAGGTCCCACCCTTTTGGTCACATTCGAGAGCGCGGACTATATCCGTAAGTTCAATGCAGGGGCCGCGCCGCGCGGGTTTCATTATGCACAGCACGAAGGTTGGTCGCATCTGGCCATCATCAGCCATGAAGACAGCTGGTTTCGCGATCCCGCCATCTACCGCTACTTTGATCGGCTGATCGACGACGGGTTCTTTGAGGATTTCGACAATGTGCTATTTCACGGCGCGCATGGCGGCGGCTATGCGGCGGCGGCCTATAGTGTCGCGGCGCCCGGGTGCAATGTGCTGGCCATCCGGCCCCAAGCGACCCTTGACCCGCGCGTCGCAGGTTGGGAAACCCGCTATACCGACCAGCGCCGCAAGAGTTTCACCGACCGCTACGGCTATGCGCCCGATATGATCGACGCGGCCAATCACGCCTTTATCGCCTTTGACCCGTTACAACGGTTCGATGCCATTCATGCCGCCCTGTTCACCCGCGAAAACATGACTGCCCTGCGCTGCACCGGCCTTGGAAACCGCCCCGATGTGGCCCTTGACACGATGGATGTGCACCATGATCTGATTGTCGCTGCGATGAATAAGACCTTGACCGAGAACGACTTTAACGATGCCATGCGCAATCGACGCGACCATGGGCCCTATCTGCGCACCTTGTATATGCGCATGATCCAGACCGGCCACCCAAAGCTGGCCGCGAATGTCTGCGCCTATGTGCTGCGCCAAGGCGATGACCCGTTCTTTGCCAAAAAACTGCAAGATTTGACCGATGACGGGCACGTCCCAAGCACACCGCTAAAAACCAAAGTCGCCTGACCAAACCCACTCCGGCACGCACAAAAACGCCGCGCAAGAGGCATACTCTGCGCGGCGCTTTTGCGTCTAAACCGGCTTAAAGGTGTAGTTTGTCGCGAAAGACGATCTTGACGATATCCTGACGCTCAATGCCGATATCGGCCAGTTGACGGTCCGACATGTTTTGTAAGCGTGCGATCTCTTCGCTCCGGCCCCGGGCCGCGATCACGGCTTCGACGTAGCGTCGCAAAGCCTGTTTGAATTTCGCGAAAAACGATGAATTTGCAGGTGCAATACCTGTGTGTATCAGTACGGCCATTTTCATGCTCCAATAGATTGTCTGTGTCTGTTGAAGCTAGAAATAAGGTCTGTGCTGCGATGCGGTAGAGGTATATTCTGCATCGCAGCATTGCATGTCGTGCATGGCGCTTACTTTCGCTTGCGCGCGTCCATCACCTCGCGGGCCGCAGCCACCAGCCGTGTGCCGAAATAGCCCAGCGCGCCGCCAAGGATCACCCAGAAAGTGGACCCCGATGCCAGCAATGCACTGGCAACACCGGCCGCAAGCATCGCCAGAATAAACGCGATCAGGCGCGTCTCGGACGTTTCCAAAGTGATGTATTTTTCCATTTTGCGCGCAAGCGGACGGGCAAGCGGCGCCTCAAGTTGTGGCGTCACAAAACCCGCAACAATGGCGGCCAAAAATCCAAGCATATCTGTCTCCAAGTTATCGCATTCATCTTGCGCCTGTATCTGCGGGGCATGGCCAGTATACAAGGGAGAAGAATCCGCATCTAGTCACCGCAACGACAAACGTGTAATCGGGCATCATGACTGATAAAAACATCACCTCGCTGACGATCCGCCAACCTGACGACTGGCATTTACACCTGCGCGATGGCGCGATGCTGCAAGCTGTGTTGCCGCAAACCGCCCGCCATTTTGGCCGCGCGATCATCATGCCCAACCTTGTGCCACCGGTTGTGACCGCCGCTGATGCCTCCGCTTACCGCGAGCGGATCAGGGCCGCCGTGCCGCAAGGCGCCGATTTTCAGCCCTTGATGACGCTGTATCTGACCGAAGACACCGACCCGCAAGATGTGGCCGCCGCCCATGCCGCAGGGATCGCCAGCGCCGTCAAACTATACCCCGCGGGTGCAACCACCAATTCTGCCTCCGGCGTGTCGGATTTCACCAAGGTCCGCCCGGTTTTGGAAAAGATGGCCGAGATCGGGATGCCGCTTTGTGTGCACGGCGAGGTGACAAACAGCGAGATCGACATCTTTGACCGCGAAGCCGTTTTTATAGACAAAATATTAAAACCATTGCGAAAAAAGACACCCGAATTAAAGATTATCATGGAGCATGTGACCACCCAAGAGGCGGTGGATTATGTGCGCGACAGTTCCAAAAACATGGCCGCGACCATCACCACGCATCACCTGATCATCAACCGCAACCATATTCTTTCGGGCGGGATCAAGCCGCATTACTACTGCCTGCCCGTGGCAAAACGCGAGGCGCACCGGATTGCCTTGGTGCAGGCTGCCATTTCGGGTGACAAGCGGTTCTTTCTGGGCACCGACAGCGCACCACATACCGATCCTGCCAAGCTGCAAGCCTGCGGGTGTGCGGGCTGTTTTACCGCCCCCAACACCATGTCGTGCCTTGCAGAGGTCTTTGATGCCGCCGGCGCATTGGGCAAGCTCGAGGCCTTCACTTCGCTCAATGGCCCGCGCTATTACGGGCTCGCGCCAAATGTGCGCACCCTGACCCTGACCAAAGGAGACGTGGTGCACTACCCGCCCCATATCGATACCGCCGACGGCCCTGTGACCGTCTTTGATCCCGGCTTTGACCTTCACTGGTCGGTGCAGCTAAACCCTATCGAGAGCGCAAGACCATGATCCCATCCTCCTTTCCCGCCAAAGACGAAATCGCCCGGCTGACCGCAGGTATGTTGCTGGAAATCGGGGCGATTACATTCAACGCCCGCGACCCGTTCACCCATGCATCGGGCAAACAGGCCCCGACCTATGTGGATTGCCGCAAGCTGATTTCTTATCCGCGGATAAGGTCCGCTTTGATGGACTTTCTGTCGGTCACGATCATGCGTGAGGCGGGTTTTGAGGCGTTTGACAATATCGCAGGCGGAGAGACAGCAGGCATCCCGTTTGCTGCGCTGGTTGCAGAGCGCCTCGCGTTACCCATGACTTACGTGCGCAAAAAACCAAAAGGCTACGGCAAAAACGCCCGTATCGAGGGCGAGATGACCCAAACGCAGCGGGTCTTGCTGGTCGAGGATTTGACCACCGACGGCGGATCAAAACTGTCGTTTGTGGATGCGATCCGTGAAACCGGCGCGACCTGCAATGCCACCGCCGTGATCTTTTACTACGGCATCTTCGAGGGTGTCGAGAAAACCCTGTCCGACCACGGTGTGCAACTGCTGCACCTGTGCACATGGTGGGATGTTCTGGCCGAGGCCAAAACGCGCGGGTCTTACGATACCCAGACGCTGGACGCGGTCGAATCCTATCTGCGCGACCCTGCTGGCTGGTCGGCAGCGCAGTAAACTTAAAATAGATACGCGCAGAAAACCGCTTTATCTTGCGGTTATCTGTGCGTGACCCGCTAAATGTGCTAGGCTGCGGCTTATCCACAGAAACATACAATTTGCGCCACGCGCGCAGGGTTTGTATGTGAACACACGAAAGAAATGGTTGGGGCACAGGGTCAAAATGAACGAGATTGCAGCATTCAATGCGACAGGTGTCAGCGAAGCCAGCATCGATACCATGCCCCATTCCATCGAGGCCGAGCAGCAATTGCTGGGCGCGATCCTGACCAATAACGATATTTTCGACCGCATTGCCTCGGTTGTGGGGCCAAAACATTTCTACGATCCGGTGCACGCCCGCATTTTCGAGACCGCAGCGACCCGTATCGCCAAAAACGCGCTGGCCAGCCCTGTGACGCTCAAAACCTTTCTCGAAGACGACGAGGGCCTGAAAGAACTGGGCGGTCCGGCCTATCTTGCGCGTCTTGCAGGGGCCGCAATCTCGGCATATGCGGCGCGCGATTATGCGCAAATGATCTATGATCTGGCGACGCGCCGCGAGTTGATCCAGGTGGGCCGCAATATCGCCGACAAGGCCGCCAAAGTTGATGTCACGTCAGAGCCGCGCGAACAAATCGTCGAGGCCGAGCAGGAACTTTACCGTCTGGCAGAGCAGGGCTCGTCAGACAGCGGGTTCCAGTCGTTCCTCAAAGCAGTGACCCAAGCCGTGAACGTCACAAATGCGGCCTTTCAACGTGACGGCGGACTGTCGGGCGTGTCCACAGGGTTGGTAGATCTCGACAAGATGCTGGGTGGATTGCACAAATCCGACCTTTTGATCCTTGCCGGTCGCCCGTCGATGGGGAAAACCTCGCTGGCGACCAATATTGCCTATAATGTGGCCAAAGCCTACCGCAAGGGCACCCTGCCCGATGGCACCCAAGGTGCGGTAAACGGCGGCGTTGTGGGGTTTTATTCGCTGGAGATGTCCGCCGAACAACTGGCGGCGCGTATTCTGTCAGAGGCCTCGGAGGTCAACTCGCACCAGATCCGCTCTGGCGATATGACCGAGGGCGAATTCCGGCGCTTTGTCGAGGCTGCCAAGAACCTCGAAGCGTGCCCGTTGTTTATCGATGATACACCCGCGCTGCCGATTGCCCAGCTTGCGGCACGGGCGCGCAGGCTCAAACGGACCCACGGGCTTGATGTGCTGGTGGTTGACTATTTGCAGCTTGTGCGCGGCACCGGCCGGTCCGAGAACCGCGTAAACGAGATTTCCGAGATCACGATGGGCCTCAAGGCCATCGCCAAGGAATTGCAAATTCCGGTGATCGCCCTGTCGCAGCTTTCGCGTCAGGTGGAAAACCGCGAAGACAAGCGGCCGCAGTTGTCGGACCTGCGCGAATCAGGATCGATCGAGCAAGACGCCGATGTTGTCATGTTCGTCTACCGCGAGGAATACTACAAAGAGCGCGAAAAACCCGGTGATCACGAGACCGACAAGATCATGGCGTGGCAAGACGACATGGAACGCCTGCGCGGCAAGGCCGAGGTCGTGATCGGCAAGCAGCGCCACGGACCGATCGGCACGGTGGGCCTGTCGTTCGAGGGGCAATTCACCCGCTTTGGCAATCTTGCAAAACCGTGGCAAGGCTCTGTGTCCGAAGAATACTGACGCCACTGCGCGGTCTGATCTATCGTGCTGACCGGCGGGGTCTGCTGGCTTATCCTTCACAAAAAGATGCATCGGTTGTTTGCAACAGCCTTTGCGCACAGTGTCACCCATCACGCCGTTGCATTGCGGCCATGCGGTCTTGGGCGGGTGACGGGTGCCCAATAGCCGGTCACAGATCGGGAAATGGCGCGTTCAATCAGATGCATAGGGGCGCCCGCCAGGAGGTCATCTTTTTGGCACAATGGTGGATCGGGTAAAACGCCTACAGAATCCACAGCATATCAAAAATGGACTTTTCGCAGCACCGCACGGCGCATCTGCTCAATATTTTTCAAAGATTTGCGCGGATATCCGCAAAAATCCGTGCAGGATATGCAAATTGCGGAATTTGCCACCCCATTGCCCCCTTGCCGCAACATCCCCGTGCTGACAAAAGGAAACACATGAGCACTGGACATATCACTATCGATCTCGACGCCATTATCGCCAACTGGCGGGCCTTGGACAAATTGACCACCGCAGAAACCGGCGCTGTCGTCAAAGCCGACGGTTACGGGCTGGGCGCAGGCAGGGTTGCAAAGGCACTGGCAAAGGCCGGTGCGCGCCGCTTCTTTGTGGCGGTGGCCGAAGAAGGCGCGGCCATCCGTCAGGCACTTGGGTCCGGTCCACAGATCTCGGTGTTTGCGGGGCATATGCGCGGGGATACCGATATGATCGGCGATCTTGATCTGACGCCGATGCTCAATTCGATCGACCAGATTTCGCGACATTTCGAGGCCCTGCCCGGCAAGCCGTTTGGTATTCAACTTGATACCGGCATGAACCGGCTTGGAATGGAATGGGACGAATGGGGGGCCATTGCGGAAATCGCGCTGGCACAACACCCTACCCTTGTGATGAGCCACCTTGCCTGCGCCGACGAGCCCGATCACCCGATGAACGCCTATCAACTGGATGTTTTCCACCAGATGACCGACGGGATCTCGACGCCGCGGTCGCTTGCGGCGACGGGGGGTATTTTGCTGGGCAAGGACTACCATTTTGACGTGACCCGTCCGGGTATCGGGCTTTACGGCGGTGCGCCATTTGCGGCAGCCCGACACGTGGTGCAAATGGATCTGCCGGTCGTGCAAATCCGCAATCTGGACGCGGGCGAGGTCGTAGGCTACGCCAATGCATGGCAGGCACAGCGCCCCAGCCGGATCGCGACCGTGGCTGCGGGCTATGCCGATGGCTTGCTGCGCGCCATGTCCGACAAGGCCACGTTGTATTTCGGCGACGAGCCCTGCCCGCTGATCGGACGGGTCTCGATGGATTTGATCACCGCTGATGTGACCGATCTGTCCCAAGACCCGCACGCGCTGACGCTGCTGGGGCCGCAACAAAGCGTCGATCAACTGGCACGGTCCGCAGGCACGCTCGGCTACGAAATCCTCACGTCGCTCGGGGCACGCTATAGCCGGCGGACGCGCGGCGGATGATGCGGTTTGTGGCCTGGATCGGGGCGGCGGTATTGGGCGCTTTGGCGGCCCTTGGCAGGCTTGCCCTGTTCACCGGCAACACCCTGCGCCATCTGGTGACTCCGCCGTTTTACGCGCGCGAATTCGGCACCGCGCTGTTTCAGATCGGTTTTCTATCGCTGCCTGTTGTCGGGCTGACGGCTCTTTTCACCGGCGGCGCATTGGCGTTGCAAATCTATTCGGGCGGCGCGCGGTTCTCGGCCGAGGCCGTTGTGCCACAGATCGTGGCCATCGGCATGGTGCGCGAGTTGGGCCCTGTTCTGGTGGGCCTGATGATCGCGGCGCGCGTGACCTCTTCGATTGCGGCTGAAATTGCGACGATGAAAGTGACCGAACAGCTTGATGCCCTTGTGACCCTGTCCACCCATCCGATGAAATATCTCACCGTGCCGCGGGTTCTTGCCGCGACCCTTGTGATGCCGTTTCTGGTGGGGGTTGGTGATATCGTGGGTGTGATGGGCGGCTTTATCATGGGCGTCGAGCGCCTTGGATTTAACGGGGCGACCTATCTACAGAACACCGTCGATTTTCTTGAATGGCGCGATATCGTATCCTCGTTGACCAAGGGCGCGGCGTTTGGATTTATTGCAGCGCTGATGGGATGCTACTACGGAATGGGGTCAGGCCGTGGTGCTATGGGTGTGGGGGCGGCCACAAAACAGGCCGTCGTTGCCGCCGCCGTTTTGATCCTCGCGGCGAACCTGTTCCTGACAGAGGCCTTTTTCTCGTCATGATAACGCTTGAAAATCTTTCAAAGTCATTTGGGTCCAATCATGTGCTGCGCGATGTGTCACTGCATGTGCCCAAAGGCCAGTCGCTTGTTGTCATCGGCGGATCGGGGAGCGGAAAATCGGTTCTGATCAAATGCATTCTTGGATTGGTCACACCTGACGCGGGCCGTGTGATCATCGACGGCCAGGACGTGACGCAGACCGACCGCGCATCCCTGTTGCACCGGTTCGGGATGTTGTTTCAGGCGGGGGCGCTGTTTGACAGCCTGCCGGTGTGGCAAAACGTCGGCTTTCGCCTGTTGCGTGGCCCCGATAGCCGCAAAGAGGTGCGCGAAATCGCCATCGAAAAACTGCGCCGCGTCGGGCTTGAGGCCGATGTTGCCGATAAGATCCCAGCCGAATTATCAGGCGGGATGCAAAAGCGCGTGGGCCTTGCACGCGCCATCGCCGCCGACCCCGAGATCATCTTTTTCGACGAACCCACGACCGGCCTCGATCCGATCATGGCGGGCGTCATCAATGACTTGATCCGCGAAATCACCACCGAGATGGGCGCGACCACTATCACCATTACCCATGATATGTCGTCGGTGCGCGCGATTGCAGATCGGGTTGCAATGCTTCACGACGGGATCGTGCAATGGGCCGGTCCGATCGGGATGCTGGATAATAGTAATGACGCCTATGTTGCGCAATTTATCACCGGCCGCGCAGAAGGTCCGATTGCAACGATTCGGTAAAAATGCGCCGGAAAGCATCGCATCAGACGGGTTATCGACGAGGCTGGCAAAAGATTGTCTGCGCATTGTGTCCAGCGCGCACCTCGCAATGAAATGCCCGTCCGAAGCGAGGCAAGAGGCTTCAAAAAGCCCTCAAAATAAGCGGAAAATCAACAAATCCGCCGTTTTCCAGCGCCAAAAACAGTCTTTCTGGCCCAAACGCCCCGGCGTCAACCGCGCAACAATACTTGCGGGACGCGGATCATTGTTTCCATTTTGGCAAAGCGAGAAAAACGCCTGAACTTTCCCCCTTTGGTTTAACGGCTGAAATCCGCTAATATTAACCAATTATCGACGGATTCACTTTGGGGGAAGTAAATTGCGCTTTTCAAATTTCATGCTTCATATCCTGCGTGGCCTGCAAGGCATCGCCGCCATTGCCATCGCGACCGGCGCGATTGCAATGCTTAGCTACACGGTGCTTGCGATCTTTGGCGCGGCTGACTGGCTGAATATGCCCACGACATTTGGCGACATCACGCTGCTGAACTTTGGCATCTACGTCCAGCTTGCCGCCACCGCGTTGATGGTTTCAACCGCATTACTAATCCCGACCAATATGCGCCTAAATGCGTTAGAACGCAGCCACCGGTCATTCCAGATTGGCATGGAAGACGTCGCCCACGCCTATCACATGTGCCATACCGCTGACCGCGCGGGTGTTTTCACGCTTAGCTCGGAATTCGATTCCGTGCGCGAACGTCTGGCCTATCTGCGCGACCACCCTGATTTGCGCCATATGGAGAGCAGTGTGATGGAAGTTGCGGCCCAAATGTCGCAGCAGTCACGCCATCTGGCCGATGTCTATTCCGATGAAAACGTCGCGCGGGCCAAGCAATTCTTGCGGCAACGCCAAGAAGAAGCCGACGCCCAGCAAGACCTGATCGTCGAGGCGCTGCATACCACACAAGAGCTGCGCAAATGGGCGCAACAAATTGATCTGGAAGAAAGCGTCGTGGCCTCGCAACTGGATCAACTTGACGAAAAACTACAGGCCATCCTGCCGCAGCTTGGCTATCAGTTCAATGATACAGACGAAGGTGAGGCCGCTGACGCCGAGGACAACGTCGTGAGCCTGACCCAAAAACCAGCTGCCGAGTAACCCGCTTATGCTGCGATGGTGCTTGATTGGTGTGAACCTTGCCTTGCTGGTGGCGTTTCCGGTTGCGTGGTTTGCCCCGCTGATGCGCGCCGGCATTCTGCCGCTGTTCAAGCTTTCCGAAATCAGTGTGATCTCGGGCCTGCAAAGCCTGTGGGACAGCGATGTGTTTCTGGCCCTGCTTGTCACGGTTTTTGCGCTTTTCGCGCCCTACCTGAAAACCATCGGGCTTGCTTTGGTGCATTTTGACCTGTTGAGCCCCAAGCTGCTGCCGGTGCTGGCATGGCTTGGCAAACTGGCGATGGCCGATGTGTTCCTGATTGCGCTATATATCGTGCTGACCAAAGGGGTTGGCATTGGCAAGATCGAGACCGCATACGGGCTATATCTGTTTACCGGCTGCATCCTTGTCTCGCTTGTCGTCTCGGCACTGACACCGCGTATCTTGCGACCCGCGACAGTCGCGTGATCTTTCCCATTGCCAGCCACTGGTGAATGGGGCAAAACGGGAACATGGCAAAACAAAAGCTTTTCACCTGCACATCATGCGGCGCGTCCCACACCAAATGGTCGGGGCAATGCGATGCCTGCAACGATTGGAACTGCATTCAGGAAGATAAGCCACTTGGCACCGGTCCTGCCAAGAAATCCTTGGGCGGGATGCGCGGCGCGATGATCCCGCTGACCGATCTGGCCGCGACCGAGGCCCCGCCTGCGCGCACCCTGTCGGGGGTGGCGGAGCTTGACCGCGTGCTGGGCGGCGGGCTTGTGAAAGCCTCGGCGCTGCTGGTGGGCGGCGATCCGGGCATCGGGAAATCCACCCTGCTTTTGCAGGCTGCTGCAAGGTTCGCGCGCAACGGGTTGAAGGTGATCTATATCTCGGGCGAAGAATCGGCGGGCCAAATCCAGATGCGCGCACAGCGCTTGGGGCTAACACAAAGCCCCGTCAAACTTGCATCGGCCACCAATCTGCGCGACATCCTGACCACGCTGGAGGCTGAAAAACCCGATCTGGCGATCATCGATTCCATTCAAACCATGTGGGCCGATAATGTCGACAGCGCACCGGGGTCGGTATCCCAGGTGCGCGCCTCGGCGCATGAGCTGACCACATTTGCCAAAACCCACGACATGTCGGTCATCATGGTCGGCCATGTGACCAAAGACGGATCAATCGCGGGGCCGCGGGTGGTCGAGCACATGGTCGATACGGTGCTGTATTTTGAAGGCGAGCGCGGGCACCAGTTCCGCATCTTGCGCTCGGTCAAAAACCGCTTTGGCCCCGCTGATGAAATTGGTGTTTTCGAGATGACCGGCAAGGGCTTGGCAGAGGTCAAGAACCCCTCTGCACTGTTCCTGTCGGATCGGGGTCCGCCCGCGGCAGGCTCGGTGGTATTTGCAGGCGTCGAAGGCACGCGGCCGATGCTGACCGAGATACAGGCGCTTGTCGCACCCTCGCCGCATAGCCAGTCGAAACGGTCGGTCGTCGGGCTGGATGCAGGCAGGTTGGGGATGATCTTGGCGGTGTTAGAATCACGCTGCGGGGTGCCGTTTGCGGGCCTTGATGTTTACCTCAATGTGGCCGGCGGGATGAAAATCAATGATCCAGCCGCCGATCTGGCCGTCGCTGCTGCCCTTGTCTCGGCACGCGAAGATGCGCCATTACCCCCCGAAGCGGTGGTTTTTGGGGAACTAAGTCTCTCAGGAGCGCTTCGTCCGGTGGTTCAGACCGAAAATAGATTGAAAGAAGCGCAAAAACTTGGTTTTACGTCCGCAATCACACCGCTACAGACCAAGAAGGTCGCGGTGGCGGGGCTGACCTTGCGGCAATCGCAAGACTTGGCCACGTTTGTTGCAGACATCTTCGGGGAACGTGGCCCCGAAAGTAATTAAAAGTGAGAGACGCGCATGGAAGGTTTCACAATCATCGACGGGGTCGTGGCCGCCGTGATGGTCGTATCGGCACTGCTGGCATATAGCCGCGGGTTTGTGCGCGAGGCGATGGCGATTGCAGGCTGGATCGGGGCGACGATCCTCGCGTTTATCTTTGCAGATAGCGTGCAGCCGATTATCCGCGGGCTGCCGGTCATCGGTGACTTTATCGGCGATAGTTGCGAGCTGTCGATCATCGCGTCATTTGCGGCCGTATTTGCCGTGGCACTTGTGGTGGTTTCGATCTTTACGCCGCTGTTCTCGAGCCTTGTGCAACGCTCGGCACTGGGCGGGATCGATCAAGGCTTCGGGTTCCTGTTCGGGGTGCTGCGCGGGTTCTTGTTGATCGCGGTTGCGTTCTTTGTCTACCAAACGGTGCTGTCGACCCAGAAAATCGACATGGTTGAAAACAGCCGGTCGGCAAAAGTGTTCAGCTCGTTCACAGGCCAGATCGAAGACCGCGACCCGGAGGCCGCGTTGGGCTGGATCACAACACAATACGAACAGCTGGTCGGCAATTGCGGCGCAGCCGAGTAAGGGGTCGGGATGGGTTCAAACCCATGCCGCTTTGCTGATCCCACACAACAGCTCTTTCGCCGGGTGACACTTGGCGCAAGACACCTTAAGAGAGGGGCAATTCACACCCTCGGATTCGGAGCTGCCCGCCTTGTCCCATCACATGCCCCCCGCCCATCCTTTTGACGATGATAAATTGCGGGAGGAATGTGGCGTCTTTGGCGTGGTGAACATCCCCGACGCGTCCAACTTTGTAGCCCTCGGCCTGCACGCGCTGCAGCACCGCGGTCAAGAGGCGGGCGGCATCGTCACCCATGATCCGGTCAACGGCTTTAACCAGCAGCGGCGCATGGGGCTGGTGCGCGATAACTTTACCTCCCCCAATATGATCGCCTCGCTGCCCGGCACAATCGGAATCGGGCATGTGCGCTACTCCACCGCTGGTGCCAAAGGGCAAACTGCGCTGCGCGATGTGCAGCCGTTTTTTGGCGAATTCTCGATGGGCGGTGCCGCGATTGCGCATAACGGCAATATCACCAATGCCGAGGCGCTGCGCCGCGAGTTGATCGACCGCGGATCGATCTTTCAATCCTCGTCCGACAGCGAATGCATCATCCACCTGATGGCCCGCTCGATGGGGCAAAATATCCCCGACCGCATGGAAGAAGCCCTGCGCAAGGTCGAGGGCGCCTTTTCCATCGTGGCCATGACCCGCACCAAACTGATCGGCTGCCGCGACCCCTTGGGCGTGCGACCGCTTGTGCTTGGCAAACTCGGGGATGGCTGGGCCCTGGCCTCGGAAACCTGTGCGCTTGATATCATCGGGGCGGACTTCGTGCGCGAAATCGCACCGGGCGAGATGGTTGTGATCAATGCAGACGGGGTTTCAAGCCACTTTCCGTTCCGGCCTGCAAAATCACGGTTCTGCATTTTCGAGAACGTCTATTTTTCGCGGCCCGACAGCATCTTGGGCGGTAAATCCGTCTATGAAATCCGCGAAAACATTGGTCGTGAACTGGCCAAAGAGGCCCCCGTTGATGCCGACCTTGTCTGCCCCGTCCCCGACAGCGGCACCCCTGCGGCGATCGGCTATTCACTGCAATCGGGCATTCCATATGCGATGGGCATCATTCGCAACCAATATATGGGCCGGACATTCATCGAGCCATCCGAGAGCATCCGCAACATGGGCGTGCGGCTGAAACTGAACGTGAACCGCGCACTGATCAAAGGCAAACGCGTCATCCTCGTGGACGACAGCGTTGTGCGGGGCACCACCAGCCGCAAGATCAAGGAAATGATCCTTGATGCAGGCGCCGCCGAGGTCCACTTTCGCATCGCATCACCGCCCACCGCCTGGCCCTGCTTTTACGGGGTCGACACGCCGGAGCGCGACAAGCTCCTTGCGGCCAATATGACCGAGGAAGAAATGCGCGTGAACATCGGCGTCGATAGCCTCAAGTTCATCTCGCTCGACGGGCTATACCGCGCCTCGGGCGAGGCGAACGGGCGCGACGCCAAATCTCCTGCCTTCTGCGATGCCTGCTTCTCGGGCGAATACCCCGTAAAGCCTTCGGACATGATTGCAAAAGGCTTCAAACCTAAAATCGCGGCAGAGTAACATGACAAAAACAGCACTTATCACCGGCGCATCACGTGGATTGGGCGCGGCATTGGCCGTGGCCTTGGCCCCCACACACCATATCATTGCCGTGGGTAAAACCACAGGCGCACTTGAAGAAATCGACGACCTGATCCAAGCGGCAGGCGGCCAAGCGACCCTTGCTCCGATGGACATCACCGTCGACGCGGCCATGCAGCAGTTGTGCCGCTCGATCTTTGATCGCTGGGGCAGCCTTGATCTATGGATACACACGGCGGTTCATGCAGCTCCCCTGTCTCCCGCAGGACATATCGGGCCAAAAGATCTCGCGAAATCCATCGCCGTCAACATTGAAGCCACGGCCCGCCTGATCGGCTATGTCGGCCCGCTTTTGGGCCGCGACGGCCACGCGGTATTCACCGATGATCCACGCGGCGGTGCACAATTCTTTGGCGCATATGGCGCCACCAAAGCCGCGCAAATCGCCCTCGCGCGCTCTTGGGCCGCCGAGAGCGTCAAAACCGGACCAAACGTGCATATCGTCACGCCAAACCCGATGCCGACCGCCACGCGCGGCCGCTTTTACCCCGGCGAAGACCGCAGTATACTTTCTTCGCCAACTGACGAGGCCGCGCGGCTTCTCAGCACATTTTCCCTGTAAGGACTTGCCATGAACGCCACGGTCACCGACCTTTTGGATGCGGCGCATAAATCGGCAGCGACACTCACAAAACCAGCCCAGATCGAGGCCGCAAGCGTCGAGCTTGCCGCCGCTTTCGAAGCACGGATGCAGCACCACTTCAAACGTGGCCCGTTCTACAAAAAGCTGCACAAGCTTTTGATGACAAGTGGAAATACAGATTTGGCCAAACAGGTGCACCACTACTCTGTGGCGGTCTCGGTGATCAAACACGGGCCCGGCGCCAGTTACCGCGAGCTAAAATCAATCCCCGATCTGCCGTTCACAATCCGCACCCCCGCCGTAGAGCCGCACACGCTTGTCGATGTGACCACGGGCGGCTTTTTTGTGCGCCTCGTCGAAACGCTGGAACAGGCCCACCAGGTTCTAGAGGCACGCTAGACCCCGTTTCTTCCGAGCATAAATATGCAAATCCCACACTCACCGCGTGTGATCACGCTTAATGTGGCCACAATACTTGCCCCACCCCCCTGTCCGCATTAGGGGTTATGTGACAGCAAAGGGCACGCCATGCGCATTCTCATCACCAACGACGACGGCATCAATGCGCCGGGGCTGGCCACATTACACCAGATCGCCACCGATATTGCAGGGCCCCGTGGTGAAGTCTGGACAGTTGCGCCCGCATTCGAGCAATCAGGCGTCGGGCACTGCATCAGCTACACCCACCCGACCATGATCGCAAAGCTTGGCGATAAGCGGTTTGCCGCCGAAGGATCGCCCGCCGATTGTGTGCTCGCCGGGCTTTATCACGTGATGAAAGACGCCGCCCCCGATCTGGTGCTCTCGGGGGTCAATCGCGGCAATAACGCGGCTGAAAATACGCTGTATTCAGGCACCATCGGGGCCGTGATCGAGGCCGCTTTGCAAGGCATCCCCGCGATTGCCCTAAGCCAGTTTTTCGGACCGGGGAACAAAGACCTCGCCGACCCGTTTGAGGCGGCCGCAGCCCATGGGGCGGCAACCGTGCGCGCCCTGCTTGATCGCGGCATCTGGACCCAAACCGACGCCTACACCACGTTTTACAACGTCAATTTCGCCCCCCTGCCCGCCGCATCCGTAAAGGGCCTGAAAGTCACGACACAGGGGCGGCGGCCGGATGTCAATTTCTCGGTGCAGGCCGACAGATCCCCAACAGGGCGTGATTTTCTCTGGGTGCGAGGCGGTCCGCAACACGGCGCCACCGCGCCGGGCACCGACGCGCAGGCCAATCTAGACGGATATACCTCTGTCACACCGATGCGCGCCGATCTGACCGCGCATGATATGGTAAGCAAACTCAAAGGGTTACTAGAGTGAGTGCCTCAGCCGAGACCAAGATGCAGTTCCTTTATGCGCTGCGCTCCAAAGGGGTGACCGACACCAGAGTCCTGACCGCGATGGAACGGGTGGACCGCGCCGCATTTGTCAAAGGCATCTTTTCGGACCGCGCCTACGAGGACATGCCGCTGCCGATTTCATGCGGTCAAACTATCAGTCAGCCCTCCATCGTCGGCATCATGACCCAAGCGCTCAATGTCACCAATCGGGACAAAGTGCTCGAAATCGGCACCGGCTCGGGCTATCAGGCCGCGATCCTTGCGCAGCTTGCGCGCCGCGTCTATACTGTCGACCGCTACAAGCGTTTGGTCAATGAGGCACGCGCCATTTTTTCCGCGCAAGACATCACCAATATCACAGCGTTTACCGCCGACGGCAGCCACGGTTACAGTGAACAAGCGCCCTTTGACAGGATCTTGTTGACCGCCGCCGCAGAAGACCCCCCCGGCCCGCTTTTGCAGCAGCTTCGGGTTGGCGGGATTATGGTGTTGCCTGTCGGGCAATCCGATACGGTGCAAAGCCTGATCAGGGTCACGCGCCTTGAAACCGGATATGATTACGAAGAACTACGCTCTGTGCGCTTTGTGCCCTTGCTCGAAGGGCTTGGTGCAGACTAAAACCAGTAAAACGGTGAGAACCCGACCAACACGGGCCGCCGCATCACGAGGAGACGCAGACATGAGCATGAAACAGGTTCTACTGGCAGGTGCCGCAATCGGGTTGTTGTCCGCCTGCGAACGACCGCTGGATTTTGACCTGCGGGATTTGGCCAAGGGGTTTGACACCTCGCAGGCCGTGGCCAACATGTCGCAGCGCCCACGCCCCGATGATCGTGGCGTTATTTCCTATCCGAATTACCAGGTAGTGGTGGCCAAGCGCGACGACACAATGGGCACAATTGCCGCACGGCTTGGGCTCGATGCCAATGAACTGGCGCGCTACAACGGCGTTGGCGTCGATGTCGCGTTGCGCCGTGACGAATTGGTGGCCTTGCCACGCCGCCTGGGCGAGCCATCCACCGCGACAGGTGCTGCACCGCTTGATGTGACCGCGATTGCCACAACCGCGCTTGACCGCGCAGGACCGCAAGCGGCGACCATACCCGCCCCAACAGCCGCGCCCGCGCCCGCGCCACAAGCAGGCCCCGAGCCAGTGCGCCATAAAGTGGCGACCGGGGAAACCGTCTATTCAATTGCACGGCTCTATGGCGTCCCCGTCAGGGCAATCTCGGAATGGAACGGCCTTGGCCCCGATCTTTCGGTGCGCGAAGGGCAATTCCTGCTGATCCCGCAAAACGGGCAAACTGCCCCTGTGCAATCCATTGCGACGCAACCCGCACCCGGTGCGGGTAGTGCCATCCCCGTCCCGCCGAGTGCTGCGACCCCACTGCCGAGCATCGAGCCATCGACACCGATCCCGCCCGCAGTCGTGCCAAAGGCGCCTGATCTAGGCACGCCTACACCCGCAGTTGCGACCCCGTCTGCAAACGCGCGGCTGGCCTATCCGGTGCAGGGCACGATTATCCGTGAATATGCCGCTGGGCGCAATGAAGGCATCGACATCGGGGTGCCTGCGGGCACCACCGTCAAGGCCGCCGATAGCGGCACGGTTGCCGCGGTCACCACAGATACCAGCGGCGTTGCGATTGTCGTGATCAAACACGCCGATAACTTGTTGACCGTCTATACCAATATTGAAGGGCTTAGCGTCGCGAAAGGCGACACCGTTTCCAGAGGGCAGGCAATTGGCACAGTTATTGACGGTGATCCCAGCTTTTTGCACTTCGAGGTCCGCAAAGGGCTGCAATCGGCAAACCCCGCTGATTTCCTTTGATCAGCGCAGGGTCATGCCGCGCCGGCCCGCAAGGTCGGTGAAATACTGCCACGCAACGCGGCCTGACCTGCTGCCGCGTGTCGCTTGCCATTCGATCGCTTCGGCGCGCAATATCTGTGCGTCAATCTCGATACCATGCGCGTCGCAATAGCCCCGGATCATCGCCAGATATTGGTCCTGGTCACAGGCATGAAATCCTAACCACAGACCAAACCGGTCTGACAGCGACACCTTTTCCTCAACCGCCTCGCCTGCCGAAATCGCTGTGGATCTTTCGTTTTCGATCATATCACGCGGCATCAAATGGCGGCGGTTCGACGTGGCATAAAGCACAACATTGTCAGGGCGGCCCTCGATCCCGCCATCCAGAACCGCCTTGAGCGACTTGTAATGCGCATCATCGTTGCCAAACGACAGATCATCACAGAACAGGATAAACCGCGCATCCTGACCGCGCAGCAAATTCAGACAGCGCCCGATACTGGGCAGATCTTCACGCTGCACCTCGACGATTTTCAACGGCTCATGTGATGCATGAACCGCACCGTGCACCGCCTTGACAAGGCTGGATTTTCCCATCCCCCGCGCACCCCATAACAGCGCATTGTTCGCAGGTAATCCGCGCGCGAATTGAAAGGTATTGGCCAAAAGCGTATCGCGCGCGCGGTCGATGCCGACCAGCAAATCAACATCCACACGGTTGACCTTTGCCACAGGGGCCAACCGGTCCGGGTCTGTGTGCCAGACAAACGCAGATGCAACGTCAAAATCAGGGGCCGCCTGCGGCATCGGGCTTATGCGCTCCAAGGCCGCCGCGATCCGCTTGAGCGGCTTCACGGGGCCGGCTCCTCGTCGTCATCCTCCACCCATAGCCCCTGGGCACGCAGCTTGGCTTCACGGAGCCTCTCGACACGGGCCACAAGCTGGATCGACACCTCGTAAAGGCCGTAGACCACGACAAACAAAATCACCTGACTGATCACATCGGGCGGTGTGGCCAAAGCGGCCACAATCAAAATGCCGACCATCGCATATTTGCGGGTGCCGCGCAGACCGCGCGCCGACACCAGCCCCGCCTTGCCCATCAGCGTCAGCAATACCGGCAACTGGAAACACAACCCAAACGCCACGATAAATTTGATCGTCAGCGCCAGATACGCCTTTGCCGATCCTTGGAAAATAATGCCCGCCGCGACAGTCGTGGCTCCGGCATCAGAGGTCAGCACGTTTTCCTGCTGGAAGCCCAGGAAAAATCCAAACGCCAAAGGCGTGATGATATAATAGGCAAAGGCCGCGCCAACAAAGAACATGAAAGGCGAGGCAATCATAAACGGCAAAAACGCACCGCGTTCGTTTTTATAAAGCCCCGGCGCGACAAATCGCCAAAGCTGGAAGCTGATGATCGGAAAGCCCAGCACCAAGCCACCCAAAAGCGAGATGGAAATCGCGACGAAAAAGCCCTCTTCGAGTGCAATAAACTGCAAATCACACGCCTGCCCGCGCGCAGCCAAGGCATCACAGAGCGGTTCGGTCAGAAAGTTGAACACCGGATTCCAAACGGTAAACGCAATGATCATGCCCAGGATAAACGCCAGCACCGACTTGATCAGGCGCTCGCGCAATTCGGTCAAATGCTCCATCAATGGCGCAGAACTGTCCTCGATTTCGTCGTGCCCGCTCATGCGTCACCCTTGGGCTTGGCCGCAGTTTTCTTGGCGGCAGGTTTCTTCGCCGCGGATTTCTTTGCGGCCGGTTTCTTTGCCGCTGGCGCTTTGGGTGCGGCCTCTGCCTCTGCCTGTGCCACAGCTTCGCGCTCCTTGCGCGCGGTTGCAGCCTTTGCCATCGCATCGCCCGCTTTGGCTTTCGCCGCAGCGCGTTCCTCGCTTAAGGCTTGGGTCGCGGGGCCATGGGTCATGCCGGTGGCCTCGCGCAGCTTATCAACGCCGAATTTCTGCGGGTTTGCAGCGGCTTTCAGGCTGCGCGAGATATCCTTGACGCCGGCATCGTCTGCGGCTGCTTCCATTGCACGACTGAACTCGCGGGCCATGCCGCGGGCCTTGCCCGTCATTTGCCCCATGGTGCGGAACAATCCGGGCAAATCTTTCGGGCCGATCACGATCAGCGCCACAATGGCGACCAGCACCATTTCGCTCCAGCCTAGGCCAAACATCAGCGTATTCCCTTAATTGGGGTTGGTTCAGGCTTTATCTTTTTCGTCAGCAGGTGTGACGTCTTTTGCATCTTCCAGTCCGGCCTCGATTTCGGCCTTGCCGTCATCCACGCCTTTTTTGAATGCGGTGATACCCTTGCCGACTTCACCCATCAAAGACGAGATCTTGCCGCGCCCGAACAGGACCAAAACAACAACCGCGATCAACAACAGACCCGGCAAACCAATATTATTCAGCATTTCATTTCTCCTTTACGCAAGGCCGCATCAGTGCGGTGCGTGACCTCATCTTCCCCAGAAATAGCCAGAGACTGGGGCTTATGAAAGCGGCAAAACCCCTTTTTTCGCTCGCATTTGTCGATTGTTGTGACAATATATTGTCAGTTGTCAGGAAAATGACAAAACTTGCCGTAAAACAAAAGGAATCACCTGATGCGCCGTGCCGACCGACTGATGTCTCTGATCCAGATTTTGCGCGACGGTGCCCTGCACAAGGCCGCTGCTCTGGCGGCGGCCACCGAGGTGTCGCTGCGCACCATTTACCGCGACATGGATACGCTTGCCGCCTCGGGCGTGCCCATCGAGGGGGCGCGCGGCATTGGCTACCGCGTCACCGCCGCAATTACATTGCCGCCGCTGAACCTGACCATGACCGAAGTTGAAGCCTTGCATATCGGACTGCTTGCGGTCGGTCAAAACGGTGATACGGAGCTATCATCAGCGGCGCGCGCGCTTGCGGCCAAACTTGACGCCGTGATGCCCGAAGACCGCAGTCGCGCGCCGGCAGGCTACAGCTTTGCGGTCTACCCCTTTGCCGATGCGGCGCGCGGGTTCCAGCATTTGCCGATGATCCGCCAGGCGATACGCACGCATCAAAAGCTAAAGCTGACGCTCAATGACAGCGCCCAAACCGTGCGCCCGTTGCAGTTGGATTATTGGGGCCGGCTGTGGACTTGCGTGGTATGGAATGAGACGACCCGCGCCTTTGCCGAACTTCGGGTCGATCAGATCACCGCGCTGACCATCCTGCCCAGCCTGTTTGTCGATGAGGACGGCAAATCTCTGGCCGATTTCAACGCGGCCAAATCTAAACCATGATCCAGTCTGCGGGGGCAATTTGCGGACGGAAATATGCGATCATGCGCCCCTCGGCCCCGGCACCACCAGCCCAAGGTGCGACACCATGCAACAGATGCCGGTGTAATATCACCGCCTCTCCGACCGTTGTGGGGACCTCGACCCTTGCACATGTGGCAAAGACCTCGCGGCGCGCCGTCTGATAGATATCCGTGACATCAACATCGCCATATTTGTCGGGTGAAACGCCGGCATAGGCCTTTGAAAATGCCGCCTGCATCACCAGATGACTGCCCCGCCACACCACCAGAGGGCTTGGCGTGGCCGCGTTTAGCGCCATGCCCAGAATAAACCCGTGCGGTTCACGCAGATGCCGCCGCTTGTCTGGACCCTCGGGCAGCAGACCGTCCATGTGGGCGGCATCGCGGGTCAGGCGGAACCGATGCGCGGCATCGGTGTCGCCCGCATCCTGGCGGGGATAGCCCGGATAGATGATCGACACTTGTGCCGCGTGCCATGTCGGTGCCATCGCAGCAAAGGGCATTGGCACACCGTCCACGGCCCCGTCCGCATCATTGGGCAAAACATCCACACCGACAAACCATGTGCCGCCGTGGCGCCGCGCGCTGCGATCAACCCCCTGCACCGCGCGATGTGCCGCTTGTGCCCATCGGGCGACCGCCGGATCAAACCCGAGGCGCTGATATCCTGCCGCTACCACCCAAGGGCCTTTCGCAGCATATTCAGCGCCACCAAGATCAAGAACACACCAAAGACGCGTTTAAGCGGTTTTGGATCCATCCGGTGTGCCAATGCCGCCCCCCACGGGGCCGTGATCATCGTCATTGCAATGACCAACCCGAAGGCAACCAGATTGACCGCCCCGATCGAATAGGGCGGTGCCACGGCCATATCGACCGTCAAAAACCCGATGACCGACGGCACGGCAATCATCACCCCAAAACCAGCCGCAGTGGCCACGGCCTTGTGGATCGGCACAGAATAGAGCGACATCGTGGGCACCCCGAACGACCCGCCGCCGATCCCCATCAGGACTGACAAGAACCCCAGAACGGGCGACAAGATCAGCCTTGCGAGCCCCTTTGGCATCGCGTCACCGACCCGCCAATGCGCCTTACCCAATGTCATATAAAGCCCGACAATGATTGCCAAAATCCCAAAGATCATCTGCAATGTGCCGGAGCGCAAAGACGCCGCGATAAAGAAGCCGATGACCGCGCCTGCCACAATGCCCGGGGCCCAACTGCGCAAAATATCCCAGTCTACGGCACCCTTTTTGTGATGCGCCAGAACAGACCGGACCGATGTGACGATGATCGTGGCCAGAGACGTGCCCAGCGACAGTTGCATCAACTGCGGACTGTCAAAGCCAAGCCCTTGAAACGCATAGAAAAACGCAGGCACCAGAATGATCCCCCCGCCCACGCCCAACAGCCCTGCCAAAACACCCGCAAAGGCCCCGATGCCCAAAAGCATGGCGCCCATGCCCAAGAGTAAACCCATGTCCATTATGCTGCGGCCTCCATGACATAGGACAATGCTTGGAGCACCGTGCGCTCGTCCGCCTCATCGCGGTGTGCGTTTTCCGACAGATACCGGCGCCACATCCTCGCGCCTGCGCGGCCCTGAAACAGCCCCAGCATATGGCGTGTAACTTGGTGCAACCGCCCCCCGGCCGCAATGTGATCCGCAATATATGGCAGCATCTCGTGCACGACCTCATGGGCTGTTCGCGCCAAACCGCCACCAAATATCAAACGGTCAGCATCCAGCAATACATGCGCAGGGCTGTGATAGGCGGCGCGACCGATCATCACGCCATCTAGCCCCGCCTCCAGAAACCGCAGTGCTTCGTCCAGCGTGGTCACGCCGCCGTTCACAGTTAGATGAAGATGCGGGAATAACCCCTTCATTTCATGCACTAAAAGGTAATCCAGCGGTGGCACATCCCGGTTTTCCTTGGGGGACAAACCCTGAAGCCACGCTTTTCGGGCATGAACCGTAAACCGGTCACAGCCCGCCGCGCTGACCCGCGCCAGAAAATCGGGCAGCACCTGTGCGGGGTCTTGATCGTCCACCCCGATGCGGCACTTGACGGTGACGGGCACATCCACGGCCGCGCGCATCGCGGCGACACAGTCGGCGACCAGTGCGGCGTTTTCCATCAAAATCGCGCCAAATGACCCTGATTGCACGCGGTCGGACGGGCATCCACAGTTCAGGTTTACCTCCGCATAGCCCCAATCAGCGGCAATTTTTGCGGCCTGCGCCAACTGCCTGGGATCAGAGCCGCCAAGTTGCAAAGCGACAGGATGTTCGACCTCGGAAAACCCCAATAACCGGTCGCGATCCCCGTGGATCACCGCGGGCGCTGTGACCATCTCGGTATAAAGCAGTGTATGCTGCGACATTTGCCGGTGAAAATAACGGCAATGGCGATCCGTCCAATCCATCATCGGAGCGACACTTAATCGGGCAGCCTTCTGCAGCGCGACCTTATCGGGTGTCGCAACGGGGCCGCCTTTTGGCTCAAGATTGATATGTTCAGACATTTTCAGCAGGTCCCCGATCGTCGCGCATTCCGCGCTAAGTCATATGGCAACTCTGGCGGGGCGTAAACGCGCCGTATCCGATTTACAATCGTCTGGCGCGCATTCCGCGTGACTATGAACTGCAAAACTGGTTTGGTATCGTTATCGCAGCAAGAGGAGACCACGGACAATGATGGACGCGAGCACCCTACAAACATTCGATCCCGCCACTGACGCAGATAGTTTTCGCGGCGCTTTGGGCACATTTGTCACCGGGGTCACCGTTGTGACCACCGACAGCCCCGACGGGCCGGTCGCCATTGTCGCCAATAGTTTCGCCAGCGTCTCGCTTGACCCGCCTCTGGTGCTATGGTCGCCTGCAAAATCATCCAAACGCTTTGCTTATTTTCACGGCTCCCGCAGGTTTGCAGTGCATGTGCTTGCGGCGGACCAACACGATATCTGCGCGGCCATCGTCAAGTCCAAAACCGCCATCAAAGACGTGCCGATGCATTTGTCGCATTGCGGGATGCCGATTATTGAGGGGGCGCTTGCGACTTTTGAATGCAACCTGGAGGCCACACATGATGCAGGCGACCATGCGGTCATCATCGGCAGGGTGACCAAGGCCCATCATCAAGGCGGGTTGCCATTGGTGTTCCATGCCGGAAAATACGGTGCTTTCAACGCAAACTAGCCCGCCAGCCCCAAGTGGGCCGCCTCCAGTCAAAGCCGCAAACAATATGGGCAAAGGGAGCCGCCTGCGCAGGGTTCACAAGTAGCGGTTTATCAAATTCTCCAAGCGCTCCTGACGCCCCGAACGTGGTTCTGGATTGATGCCATCGGCCCGCACCTTGGCGGCAATACTCTCCAGATCGGACCCCAAAAGCCCCTGACCCTGCGCCGTATCCCAGCCCGCATAGCGGGCATCCCGCGCGGCTTCCAGCTTGCCGTCTTCCAACATCGCAGCCGCCGCCTTCAAGCCCGCCGCACAGGCATCCATGCCGCCGACATGGGCCAAAATCAGGTCTTCGGCATCCAATGATTGGCGGCGCAACTTGGCATCAAAATTCGTGCCGCCTGTCTTGAACCCACCCGCACGCAACACCTCGTAAAACGCCAGCGCCATCTCTGGCACATTGTTGGGAAACTGGTCAGTGTCCCAGCCGGACTGATAATCATTGCGGTTCATATCGATCGAGCCGAAAATCCCCAATTCGCGCGCCAATGCCAATTCATGCTCAAACGAATGCCCCGCCAAAATCGCATGACCCTGTTCGATATTGACCTGCACCTCGCCCTCAAGTCCAAAATCTTTAAGGAACCCGTAAACCGTCGCCACATCAAAATCATACTGGTGTTTTGTCGGCTCTTGCGGCTTTGGCTCGATCAAAATCGCGCCCTTGAACCCGGTCTTGTGCTTATAATCGACGACCATCTGCAACATGGCGCCGGCTTGGCGACGCTCGCGGCCCATATCGGTGTTGAGCAGCGTCTCGTAACCCTCACGCCCGCCCCATAAAACATAATTCTCACCACCCAACGTCTTGGTCGCATCCATGCAGGTTTTGATCGTCGCCGCAGAAAACGCAAATACCTCTGGATCAGGGTTCGTGGCCGCGCCAGACATGAACCTGCGATGTGAGAACAGGTTTGCCGTGCCCCACAACAGCTTGACGCCAGTGGCCTCTTGCTTGTCAGCAAGGTAGTCGACCATTGTCTCCAAATTTCGCGTGTTCTCGGCAAAATCCGCCCCCTCGGGGCGCATATCAGCATCGTGAAAACAGTAATACGGCACGCCCAATATCTGGAACATCTCAAACGCCACATCGGCCTTCATTTTGGCCGCATCCATCGTGTCGCTGAACCAGGGCCGCTGGAAAGTTGCCCCACCAAACGGATCGCCCCCGGGCCAGGCAAACGAATGCCAATAGGCCGCCGCAAAACGCAGATGATCTTTCATCTTTTTGCCCATCACCACCTCTTCGGCGTCATAATGGCGGAATGCAAAATCGTTGTCGGATGCCGCGCCCTCAAATTTGATCTGCGGGATATCTTTGAAAAAATCAGTCATGTCAGGTCCTTAAGCGCGGCATAGCCCGCGCGATATCTTGCATGTGCATCGCGAAACGCACTGGTTAAACGTGTGTCGGGTTCAATCACCCGCGCGATTTTCGGTGTGGTCGCAACCTGCGCGCCCACGCCAGTTGCCGCCATAAGCCCCAAACGCGCCGCGCCGAATGCGCCGCCAAAATCGCCTGCCACAGGCAATTCCACCGGCATATCGAGCGCTGTGGCAATCGCGCGCACCCAATAGTCGGACCTGGTGCCACCGCCCACACCGATCAAGCGGTTGATCTGCGTGCCGGTCGATTTCAGCGCCTCGAAATTATCGACAAAGGCGTGGGTCACGCCCTCCAATACAGCCCGCGTCAAACCCGCGGTATCATCCCCGTGATCCAGATGCAGAAATGCAGCCCGCACCGACGCATCGTTGTGCGGCGTCCGCTCGCCGCCCAAGTAGGGCAAAAACAGCGCGCGACCGGGTGCTTGCAACGCCCCCAATGCCCCTGTCAATGCAGCTGCCTTTTGGCCAACCCGCGCGGCATACCAATTGAGCGCATCCGCCGCAGCCAAGATCACCCCCATCTGGTGCCATGTATCTGGCAAGGCATGACAAAACGTATGCACCGCAGACCCCGCATCAGGCTGATAGGCGTCCGAGGCCGCGAACAACACGCCTGAAGTGCCCAGCGACACAAACGCATCGCCCGCCTTGACCACGCCCACACCCACAGCGCTGGCCGCATTGTCACCGCCGCCGCCCGCTATCACCACACCACGGCGCAGCCCCCACCGGTTGGCCAGGTCATCGCGCAACACACCCGACACCTGCGACCCTTCCACCAATCGCGGCATCTGATCGCGGCTCAATCCGGTCTTGGTCAATAATGCGTCCGACCAGTCGCGCGCGCCGACATCCAGCCAGCTGGTGCCTGCCGCATCCGACATCTCGGCCACGGCATCTCCTGTCAGCCAATAGCGCAGGTAATCTTTGGGCAGTAACACCTTGGCAATGCGATCAAAAATCGCGGGCTCGTTCCGGCGCACCCAAGCCACCTTTGGCGCGGTAAAGCCCGGAAACACGATATTGCCGGTAATGCGGCGAAATGCCGGATCAGCATCCATTTCTGCGGCTTCATGCGCCGACCGTGTATCGTTCCACAGCATACAAGGGCGCAAAACCACCCCCGCCGCATCGACCAAGGTCGCGCCATGCATATGCCCCGAAAGACCGATCCCGCGCACCGCATCCAATGATGCTTGCGTGCCCAAATCCGCCATCACCGCCCCGGCCGCCACAAGCCAATCGGCGGGTGTTTGCTCGGACCACGCAGGATGCGGCCGCTGGACGGTTAACGGCGCCGAGGCCTCTGCCACAATCTGCTGTGCGTCGTCGATCAAAATGGCCTTCAGACCCGACGTGCCCAGATCAAGGCCGATATACATTCAGGCTGCTTTCTTGGGGTTCTTGCCCATGATGATCATCGACAGAATATCATCCTCGGTCACATCCTCGACGCGCTCGATACCGATCAACTGACCGTTTTTCATCACCGCCACGCGGTCGCAGAGTTCCATCATTTCGCGGGTATCGTGACTGATCAAAAAGATACCCAAGCCTTGATTTTTCAACTCTTTGATCAAATCGGCAACCATCTGCGTTTCATGCACGCCAAGGGCGGCTGTCGGCTCGTCCATGATCAGGATCTTGGCCTTGAAATACACCGCGCGCGCAATCGCCACCGACTGGCGTTGACCACCCGACAAGGCGCTTACGGGCTCTTTGATTTTCTTGAAATTCGGGTTCAAGCGGGCCATGATCTTGCGGGTTTCCGCCTCCATCGCGCCATCATCGACAAAGCCAAGCGGCGTCGTCAACTCGCGGCCCAAAAACAGGTTCGATGCCGCATCAAGATTATCTGCCAGCGCCAGCGTCTGGTAAATCGTCTCGATATTGTGGTCACGGCTGTCGCGCGGGGTGCGAATATCGGCCTTCTTGCCATCAATCCAGATCTCCCCGCTGTCTTTCTGGTAAGCCCCCGAAAGCATCTTGATCAGCGTCGATTTTCCTGCGCCGTTGTGGCCCAAAAGACCAACAACTTCACCGGGATACAGATCGAGGCTCACGCGGTCGACCGCCTTGATACCACCAAAGGAAATGGACAGTTCGCGAATGTCGACAAGAGGTGTTTGTGTCTTGTTCATGGCTCTATTCCTTACTTCGATTTGCTGCGGTAGCGGTTGTCGATAAACACCGCGAGGACAAGCACAGAGCCCACCACGATCTGCTGCATCGCACTGTCAAACCCGATCAGAACCATGCCGGTCTGCAACGACTGCATCACAAGTGCACCCAAAATCGCGCCGTAAATCGTGCCGACACCACCCGCAAGCGACGTGCCGCCAATCACGGCAGCTGCGATCACATAGAGCTCGTCCAATGTGCCCAGCGCATTGGTCGCCGACCCAAGCCGCGCCGAGGCCACAACCGCCGACAAACCGGCCAACATGCCCATCAGTGCAAAAATCTTCACGGTCATCCAGCGGGTATTGATCCCTGCCAATGCTGCCGCCTCGGGATTACCACCAATGGCAAACACATAGCGCCCGAACCTTGTGCGCGTCATCAGGATCGTCATCGCAATACCGACGCCGATCATGATCAGCACAGGGATGGCAAAGCCGTAGGAAATATCCAGCCCGCCCTCAGGCACCACGATTGCGTTCGCCGCCGCATATTGGTTTACGATACCCTTGGGCCAAGTATAGGCGTTTACCAACAAAACCGACCCGATCACGGCGCCACACCCAAGCACAGCCAAAACGCCCTCGGCCCAAACCGGACGCTGTGCAAACCCGTGATCCGCGCGGCGCTTGCGCGACGACACCAAAATCCACAGGATCGCCACAATGGCAAGTAGCCCGACAATCCAGCTACCAGTTGCCCCGACAGCCCCGTAAGGACCACCGCCCAACAGCGCGAATGTCGGATCAACAGGGGAAATCGTCTCGCCGCGGGCGACCAAAAATGCCACTCCGCGCCAGACCAGCAAACCGCCCAAGGTCACGATAAAGGCAGGGATGGTCAAATAGGCAATCAACCAGCCGTGAAACGCCCCGACCAGCGCGCCGACCAGAATGCCGGCAAGCACCGCAATAATCCAGATCAACGGATGCCCGAGCCCCAGATACTGCGGCAGGATATTAACCTGCAAAACGCCCATCACAATCGCCGCAAACCCAAGAATCGACCCCACCGACAGATCGATGTGGCGGGTGACAATCACCAGAACCATGCCCGTGGCCATAATTCCAATTGACGACGTTTGCACCGACAGGTTCCACAAGTTGCGCGGGGTCAGAAACGCGGCAAAGCCGTTTTTATAATAGCCTGTCAGGTGAAATCCGATCCAGATCAGCAAGAGCGCGCCGACCATGCCCAACAGGCGGGTGTCTATTTCAGTGGCGCGCAAAAACCGGGTCACCGGATTGGCGCTGGGTGTCTGAGTTGCGGGGCTTTGATCTGTATGTGTGTCGGTCATTGGGGCATCCCTCGGGTCAGCGGGCAACAAACCGATAGCGTAGCCTCACATTGGCGGCATTGCCAAGAAGCCCTTTTCACATCGGTATATGTGTAAATTCAAAGAATTGGCCGGCGCTCTTGCTGCGCCGGCCAAAGAAGGGCTTGGTCTTAGCAGCCTGGAACACCGTCCATCGCGCCTTCACAGACCTTTTCTTTCGAAATCTGGCCCGCGTCGATCACAACATTGATGTTGTCTTTGGTGATCGGTGTTGGCGACAGGAAGATCGCGTTCATTTCCACGCCGTTTGCACCACCCGACCATTTCACAGCGCCGTCGATTGCATCAAGTGCGGTGCCACCGGCCAAGGCCGCCGCGATATTGCCCGCAGCAGCACCCAGTTGACGCGCGTCTTTCCAGACAGACACTGTTTGTGTGCCGCGTGCCACGCGGTTCAAGGCGGCTTGATCACCGTCCTGGCCGCCAACCGGAACATCAAGGCCCTGTGCGGCAAGTGCCGCAATCGCACCACCAGCCATGCCATCGTTTTCTGCCAATACAGCATCAACCATGTTGTTGTTGGCAGTCAGAATTTGCTCCATGTTCTTTTGGGCATTGTCCGGCTTCCAACCATCGGTAAAGCTTTCGCCAACGATTTTGATGTCACCGGCTGCAACCGCGTCGCCGATCACTTCCATCATGCCTTCAAGCAAGAACAAGGCGTTAGGGTCGCCTTTATCGCCCTTGATGATCGCGTAGTTGCCTGTTGGCTGCTCTGCCATCACGGATTGCGCGATGATGGCCCCAACACCTTTGTTGTCAAACGTCAGGTAAAACGCGCGGCTGTCTTCGATCAGACGGTCATACCCCACAACAGGAATACCCTCGCCCGCGGCGGCATCAATCGCAGGACCAACAGCGTCTTTATCAACCGACAAAATGATCAAGGCATCAGCACCCTGTGCGATCAACGCCTCGACATCTGTCAGCTGCTTGGCCGCAGAGTTTTGCGCATCTGCCGAGATATATATATCGCCATTGGCTTCAATCGCTGCTTTCATCGCAGCCTCGTCAGTCTTCCAGCGTTCCTCTTGGAAGTTCGACCAGCTTACGCCCACGGTCAAACCATCCGCAATTGCAGCAGAGTTGAAACCAACAACCGCAATGGCGGCAGCAATAATAGATTTATGCATGTAATCCTCCCAGATATGCAGTTCCTACAGATGCAAGAACATGGGCCATAGGACCCGATGACGCAAGATTGCGCTATTTAATTCAGTTGTCAAAATAAAAATTCGCGCAAATAGCAAATTTTTTGCTTTTCACCCTATCGTGATGGCGAAAATTTGGGCAACCTAAAGCATACTGCAACAAGACAGCCCCCGCCCCAACCCTTTATTTCAGGCCTTGAATTATGTATGATGCCCAAGAGAATCAGGCCCAAATCGCCCCTATACCTGTCGGCTGTGGACCCGTTTTGCCTGTTTTGGGGCGCGATACCACAACGCTACGCCAGCAGGTCTTTGAGCATGTGCGCGCCGCTGGGCGTGCGGCACGCGCCGATATCACGCGAGCTTTGGGAATCAGTGCAGGCTCTACGACCGCCCTCACCGCAGATTTGATCAGCCGCGGGATGCTGCGCGAAGTTGACGGCCTGGCGCGCGAACAAGGACGTGGGCGGCCCCCCGTCGCCCTTGAAGTTGTGCCCGATTGCAAACATGTCATCGGCATCAAACTGTCGGATGAAACACATACCGCCGTTCTGACGGATCTGTCGGGCAATGTTTTGGCCGACGCCTCGCTTGCCACAGCCCAACCGCGCAAGGATGTGGACGTGATCCTTGACGAAATGGACGCGTTGATCACACAGCTTCTCTCGGCATCTGGCAAATCCATGGGCGAAATCAACGCCGTCGGGGTCGGGTTATCAGGGATTGTGGACCATATGACAGGCACGGTCGCCTGGTCGCCGCTGCTGACCGCCGCCGACACCGATCTGAAATCGGCCTTCTCGCAACGCCATAGCTGCCCGCTCTACGTCGACAATGATGCAAATATGCTGACCTTGGCAGAGCTGTGGTTTGGCGCCGGGCGCGAGTTGTCAAACTTTGCCGTGGTCACAATCGAACATGGCGTGGGGATGGGATTGGTGCTCGACAACCGGCTCTTTCGGGGGTCTCGGGGGATGGGGCTGGAATTGGGCCATACCAAGGTGCAACTCGACGGCGCGCTATGCAGATGCGGACAACGCGGATGCCTTGAGGCTTATTTGGCCGATTACGCCTTGGCGCGTGAAGCCGGCACCGCGCTGGACCGTGGGCCCCGCAACTTGCAAAGCCCCAACGCCATGCTCGAGATGCTTTACGCGCAGGCAAAAGCAGGTAATAAATCCGCCAGCACCATCTTTCAGCGTGCAGGGCGCTATCTGTCGGTGGCTTTGTCCAACGTGGTGCAACTGTTTGACCCCGAACTGATTATCCTGTCAGGTGGGCGAATGCGCTATGACTACCTTTATGCGGACTCCGTCATGACCGAAATGCAACGACTTACCCTGTCGGACGGGCGGCCACCCTGCCCCGTCGAAATCCACGGCTGGGGCGATATGGTCTGGGCGCGTGGCGCAACAGCCCTTGCACTTGCCGCTGTCACCGACGCCGCATTAAACGATACCCGCCCATGATCCGCGCCGGTATTCTTTGCTTGATAGCAAACCCTCTGTATGCGGCACCGCTGTTTGAAGACCGCAGCCTCGCACTTGGCGACCACCGCTATACCGGCGGGTGGGAACATTTTGTCGGTGGCGGTGTCAGCGTCTTTGATTGTAACGGCGACGACTTGCCCGACATTTTTGCCGCCGGCGGCGAAAGCCCCGCAACCCTTTGGCAAAACGCAGGCGATTTTGAATTCGACACCGTGGACCTGGCCCCGCTGACAGAGGTCACGGGCAGCTATCCGTTGGACATCAACGGCGACGATATCCTTGATCTGTTTGTCATGCGTGTCGGTGCAAATATCGTCTTGCAAGGGCGTGGTGATTGCAGCTTTGTCGATGCGACCTCTGATTGGGGTATTCCGGCAGGCGACGCCTGGACCACCAGTTTTTCGGCGTGGTGGGAAGGCGACAGACCAACGATGGCTGTCGGCAATTATGTTGACCGGGACGATCCCGACGGTCCCTTTGGCGCCTGTGATGATAACAGCATCCTTTCGCCACTGGCAAAAGGCTACAAGGAAACCGCCCTGGTTCCGGGCTATTGCGCCCTGTCCATGTTGGCTTCTATTGACGCATCGGGGCGGCACCGGTTGCGGATTTCAAATGACCGGCACTACTATCCTCGCGGCGGGTCAGAACAGATGTGGGACACGCAGCAGCAGCGCTTTCTCACCGAGGCCGATGGCTGGCCGCGGCTTTCGGTCTGGGGCATGGGCATTGCATCGCGCGACATCACCGGCGACGGGCGCGACGACATTGTGCTGACCTCGATGGGCGATCAGTTGATGCAAATCGCCCAAAGCGATGGCACTTATAAAGCCGCCCCCTATTCCATCGGCACCTATGCCCAACGCCCGCATACCGGCGATGATGGCCGGCCTTCAACAGGCTGGCACGCCGAATTTGCAGATGTGAACAACGACAGCCGCCCCGACCTATTCATCGCAAAAGGCAACGTGGACCAGATGCCGGGGCTCGCGATGGCCGACCCCAATAACCTGTTGATGCAAAACGCGGACGGCACGTTCTCGGAGGCCGCCAGCGCCGCGGGCGTCGCGACAACCGAGCGGTCACGAGGCGCGGCACTGGCCGATTTTGACGGCGACGGCAGGCTTGATCTGGTGGTGGTCAACAGGCGTGCGCCCATCGAGCTTTACCGCAATATAACACCTGATACCGGCAACTGGATCGCAATCGACCTGCGCAGCCCGGCGCCCAACACACGTGCAATCGGCGCGGTGCTAACCGTGAACGGTCAAGCCCGACAGGTTACCGTGGGTGGTGGCCATGCAGGCGGCCAGTCCGGGCCGCTGCATTTCGGGCTTGGAGACTCCACGACTGCGGATGTCGCCATCACATGGCCCGACGGCACCGTCACACAAATAAACGGCCTTGCTGCGGATGCGCGTTATACGCTGCGGTCCGACATGTAAGCGGCTGTTATGCCCGTGCATATTTTTACTCTGAAGAAGGCACAGGCAATCCGCTTGGCACCGTCTCGGGCACCCCAAGCCGCCCGTTCAGCGCAACGGGATCACTCAAGGTTCCCAAGAACGCGACAAGCGCCGCGATCTGCGCCTGATCGAGCTTAACCGCAGCTGTCGTGACCGCCGCTGCGATGGGTGCAAAGTCCTCTGTCAGATCATCAACATCCATTGCAGGCAAGATCGCTTGGCCAATGTCATAACGCGCCAACCCCGCCACAGGGTCCGCATGATCCGCCAAAAACGTGGCGAGATCTTTTTGCGCGCCCGCGTGCCCATAGGGGCCGGTTTCAAGCACGTTGCGCAATGACGGCGTGCGGAACGCGTATAGATCCTCGGCCCGCCCCGTCACCCTGAACCGCCCCTCGTCGCGCGCATTGGTCTCGAACGCCGCAGCCTTGCCCGGCCCGATTTGCGGCGCGCCCATTGCGTAAAAATTCTGATCCGTCAGAAACGGGCCGCTATGGCAGGCAGCACAGCCCGCCGCGCCATAAAACAATTCCAGTCCTGCGGCCGCAGGCCCTTCCAACCTGGCCTGTCCGCGCAAAACCTCGTCGAAAAGCGACGTATCAGACCGCCATTCCCATGCCATAAAGGCAGCAAGCGCATTGGCGATATCGGTAAATCCGATCTCGGGGCGGTCAGGATAGACCTTTGCAAAACGATCCGCATAGGCGGGCACCGCTGCGACACGTTTGGCGATAATATCCCATGCGCCACCCGGCCCCGTCAGCAGCCCTTGGCGCACGGCCTTTGAGACATCGTTTTCGGCATAATGCCCCGCCATCTCATCAGGGCTAAGCACAGGAAACATCGTCTGCGCGGACAACAGCGAGGCAAATCCAGCCACCATATCGTCGGCAAGCGGGGTGCGGATTCCACCGGGCCGATTTGCATCAACCTCGATCCGGCCATCATGAAACAGACGTGTAAATTCCGACGCCCCAAGGTTGAAAAGCGCAGGCGAGTTGCGTGGGACGCGGGCCTCGGGCAGGTTTTCAGGGTCGATCACCCGGCTTGTGCCCAACCCTATGCCCCCGTCCCCAATACCCAGCGACAGCCCGTCACTGGTGCCAAACGCCGGGTTATGACATGTGGCACAGGCCACGTTTAGATTGCCCGACAAGATCGGGTCGTAAAATAAATCCCGCCCCAAAACAGCCTCTTGCTTCACAATCGGGGGGTAATCGGCGTCCGTCACGGGAGCCGGCAATTCAGCCAGTGCAGGCTGCGCAATTAGGGCAAGAAGCAGAGTTGAATAACGCATATCCGCACCATGACCCAAACCGGTGCACGGCACAACATGGATGAACCATCTCGGGTCCGTGGACATGAAAATCGCAGCGTAAAAAACGGGCCACTCAAGCGGCTGCGTTTACCCGCTACGCAAAGCAGACCTTTTTCATCCCCTGAAGCTCGAAGACTCCAATATCTGCAAAAGCTCCTGCTGCGTGAGTGAAAAAGGGGTCCCCTTCATTGATGATGTGCCCTGAGAAACCTCGGCAACATGAGGATAGTCTGCCAATGTAAGCCCCATGGTTTCAAGGTCGCGCAGCCCCATTTCCTTGGACCAGCGACGCAGCCCGGAGAGGCCGTCGCCTTTGTTCTCCTGCGCAAAATGGCTGTCGATCTGGCCCAGCACCCACTGGAGACGCGTATCAATGTCGGTGCCACTCTTTGCTTTGCGCGCATGAGATTCCAAAACCGACGGAAGCAAAACGCCACAGATTTCGCCGTGCGGCGCATGGGTCAGGCCGCCAATCACACCCGCAAATCCGTGCACAGCCCCCAGTCCCGCGTTTGCCAAAGCCAGACCGCCACATGTGCTGACCCATGCCATGCTGTCCCATGCGTCGGGTGCATCATGTTCGACCAGATCCCGTATGACACGCAGGCCCGTTGCAATCGCGGCGTGACACAATGCGTCTGTGATCGGATTGGCTTTTGACGACAAATAAGGCTCGATCACCTGTGTGACGGCGTCCAGACCTGCCGTAAGGGCAACCCGTTTTGGGGCGCCTTGCATAAGGCCGGGGTCAACAATGGCGATTTGCGGTATCATACGCGGATCGCGAAGGCTGACTTTGAGACCATGTGCGGGCACCGAAATGACGGCGTTCTTTGTGACCTCTGCGCCTGTGCCTGCGGTGGTGGGCAGCGCAATCATCGGAACTGGTGGCGCGTCCAATGGGCGACCGTCGCCCACGACTTCAAGATAGGCCAAAGGTTTGCCTCGGCATGGGATAAGTGCCGCCAGCGCCTTGCCAAAGTCGATAACCGATCCGCCGCCAAGCGCGATTACCACATCAGGGCGACGCCCATTGAACTGGACCAGTGCGCGTTCGATATCAGCCAAGGACGGTTCATTTTCACAGCCAATCGCCTGTGTCACCAACCCTGCATCCCGACACTGTGAGACCAACCACGCAGCCCTTTGGGCGTTGGCGCCATGGACCAATAGAACGTTATCGCCAAATCCTTTGGCGAGGCTTGCAACCTGTTGGCTTTGGCCGCGCCCAAAGTGAATGGCCTGGGGGGTGAAAAATGAAAACATGTCTCTTGTTCCTTATGATGCCCACGCCGTGAGTGCTTCAAAAGTGCAGTGTTGCCTGCACGGCCCGTTTCCAAGAGGCATATTTTTCCTGACGTTGGGTGTCGTCCATATCTGGGACAAATTGCGTTTCGCGGACCCATTGGGCGGCAAATGCCTCCTGATCGGGATACACGCCGACATACATCCCTGCCAGCCAAGCCACACCCAGTGCGGTTGTTTCGTGGTTGACAGGCCGGTCCACGGGAGCGCCGATAATATCGGCCAAAAACTGCATCGCCCAATCACTGGCGGACATGCCGCCGTCAACCCGCAACGTTGGCTGCACGCCCGTCGCTTGCCAATCCATGGACATCGCCTCGAGCAGGTCACGGGTTTGATAACCGACGCTTTCAAGTGCGGCTTTGGCCATCTCTGCGGGGCCGGATGCGCGCGTCAGGCCAAAGGCGGCTCCGCGACATTCAGCGTTCCAATAAGGTGCACCCAGCCCCACAAAGGCGGGCACCAGCACGACGTTTTGGTGCGGGTCGGCCTGTGCGGCCAAGGCGTGCGTTTCAGATGCGTCAGTGATGATTTGCAATCCGTCGCGCAGCCATTGCACAACGGCACCTGCGACAAAGATCGAGCCTTCAAGCGCATATGTTGGCTTGCCGTTCAATTGATAGGCAATTGTGGTCAGCAACCTGTTTTGCGACACAACGGGGGTCTCGCCTGTGTTCAAAAGCGCAAAACAACCGGTTCCGTAAGTTGATTTCATCATACCTGGTTGAAAGCAGGCCTGCCCCACAGTGGCGGCTTGTTGATCGCCCGCGACCCCGCAAATCGGGATCTCATGACCAAATAGGTCTGGCTGTGTCGCGCCAAAGTCGGCGGCACAGTCTTTGACCTGCGGCAGCATTTGCATGGGAATATCCAGCAGGTCACAGATCGTCCGGCTCCAACGCCCTTTGCGAATATCATACAGCATTGTGCGCGCGGCATTTGTGGCGTCGGTCGCATGAACCGCACCGCCGGTGAGCTTCCAAATCAGGAAACAATCAACGGTGCCAAACAACAACTCGCCATTGATCGCGCGGGCGCGGGCACCGTCCACGTGGTCAAGAATCCACTTGAGCTTGGTGCTGGAAAAATACGGGTCGATCAAAAGTCCCGTGCGCTGTGTGATCATGGGCTCATGGCCTGCGTCGCGCAAATTGCGACATAGATCTGCCGTGCGCCGGTCTTGCCAGACGATTGCATTGTGAATGGGCTCGCCGGTCTGTTTGTCCCAGACAATCACCGTTTCACGCTGATTTGTTATGCCAATCGCGGCGATCTGCGCGGCTGAAACATCCACATTTTCAAGCGTCTTGCGACAGGTCGCAAGGGTTGTCGCCCAAAGGTCCAGAGGATCATGCTCGACCCAACCCGATTGCGGGAAATGCTGTGTGAATTCTCTTTGATCACGCGCGACCGCTGCCATCGTGCGGTCAAACAAGATCGCACGCGTGGATGTCGTGCCTTGATCAATTGCGAGGATATAGGTCATATAACGGGCCCACTGCGTTTGGGTGCAAAATACGGCGGTTGACTTGGATCTTCGTCATATTGCGCCGTGATCGACGGGGTATCCGGGGCCACCAAGGCAGCCCCGGACCATCAGCCTACTGCCAAGATTTGATCAGCTCGTCATAAGCGATCGTCTCTGGCGTTGGGTCTTCGTTTTCCAGCTTCGCTTTTGGCGAACCAGGCTGCTCCAGCCAGTAGGATGGATCCCGCTCTTCGTTCATCAAAGGACCGAACTCACCCTGAACGCCGGAACGCTCCAGACGGATCATGACTGATTCCTGATCCGCGCAGAGCGCATCGAGTGCTTCTTGAGGTGTTTTCGCACCGGACATTGCGTCGCCGATGTTCTGCCACCACAGTTGCGCCAGCTTTGGATAGTCAGGAACGTTGGTGCCGGTTGGCGACCACTGAACCCGTGCCGGAGAGCGATAGAATTCAACCAGACCACCCAAACGCGGTGCGCGCTCGGTAAAGCTTTTATCTTGGATCGTTGATTCACGAATGAATGTCAGACCAACATGGCTTTTCTTCACGTCAACAGTCTTGGATGTGACAAACTGGGCGTATAGCCAAGCCGCTTGCGCACGATCAACCGGCGTCGAATTCAGAATGGTCCAAGCTCCGGCATCCTGATAGCCGATCTTTGTGCCTTCGGACCAATATGCACCGTGTGGCGAAGGAGCCATGCGCCACTTTGGCGTGCCATCTTCGTTCATGACCGGCAGACCAGGCTCGACCGATGCTGCGGTAAACGCGGTATACCAGAACATCTGTTGGGCAACGTTACCCTGTGCAGGAACTGGCCCCGCCTCGGAGAAAGTCATACCAGCAGCGGCAGGCGGTGAGTACTTTTGCAGCCAGTCGATCGCTTTGGTCACAGCATAGACGGCTGCTGGACCGTTGGTTGCGCCACCGCGGGCCACACAGGACCCCACAGGCTGCGAGTTCTCGTTGACGCGGATACCCCATTCGTCAACCGGCAGGCCGTTGGGCTCACCCTTGTCGCCAGCCCCAGCCATGGACAGCCACGCATCAGTATAGCGCCAACCCAAAGACGGGTCTTTCTTGCCGTAGTCCATATTGCCAAAGACATCGCCCTCGACGCCAAGACGCGACAGGTCGCGACCGGTAAAGAATTCCGCGATGTCTTCATAGGCGGACCAATTCACCGGAACACCCAGATCATAACCAAACTTCGCTTTGAAGTCGGCTTTGTTCTGCTCGTCGTTGAACCAATCATATCTGAACCAGTAAAGGTTCGCGAACTGCTGGTCGGGCAACTGATAGATTTTACCATCTGGACCTGTGGTAAACGAAAGGCCGATAAAGTCTGCCAGGTCAAGGCCAGGGTTGGTCACGGCAGCGCCTTCACCGGCCATCCAGTCGGTCAAGTTGCGGGCAGATTGGTAACGCCAATGCGTCCCGATCAGATCGGAATCGTTCACATAGGCGTCATAGATGTTTTCGCCCGACTGCATTTGTGTTTGCAGCTTTTCAACAACATCGCCTTCGCCGATCAGGTCATGGGTGACCTTGATACCCGTGATCGCCTCGAACGCCGGGGCCAGCACGGTGGACTCGTAAATATGAGTCGCGAGCGTTTCAGACGCCACGTTGATCGACATGCCCGCATAGGGCTGTGCTGCGTCGATAAACCATTGCAGTTCGGCTTCCTGTTCGGCCCTTGTCAGGGTCGAAAGGTCGCCGATTTCGCTATCAAGAAAAGCCTTGGCGGCCTCGATATCTGCGAAGGCGGGTAAGGCAAGCATACAGGTTACAATGCTTAGCGCAGTCGTTCCTCTAAGTCGCAAGTTCATTTTTGTTCCTCCCTAAAAATAGAACATTCAAAATGGTTCAGATCTTGCAAACAGAACCATTCCATTCAGTCGTCATCTAAACCCAGCGGAAAACCGCAATGGCGTAAATGAGACTTACGATCAGTGCCCCCCACTGGGGCGCACTGAGCAGTCCAAGCCAAGCCAGATTGATAAAGGCCGAGCCCAAGAGCGTGATGAACAATCTGTCACCACGGGTCGTTTCGATCCGCAGGGCGCCAACGCGCGGCACCTCGGGATATTTGATCGCAAGGATTGTAAAGGTAATCAGTATGAGCGCGATAATTCCGAAGAAAACGGCTGTTGGCCAGGTCCATGCCATCCATTCCATGTCAATCTCTCCCTAAACGCGGCCCAGGGCAAAGCCCTTGGCGATGTAGTTGCGGACAAAATAAATCACCAAGGCCCCCGGCAGGATCGTGAGCACCCCGGCCGCCGCCAGAACCCCCCAGTCGATACCGGCCGCACCGATTGTGCGGGTCATCGTGGCGGCAATCGGTTTGGCATTCACACTGGTCAAGGTGCGGCTCAGCAGCAGTTCGACCCAACTGAACATGAACAGGAAAAATGCCGTGACACCAATCCCGGAGGCAACGAGCGGCGTGAAAATACGAATAAAGAACCGCGGGAACGAATAGCCATCGATATAAGCCGTCTCGTCGATTTCCTTGGGCACGCCGCGCATGAACCCTTCAAGGATCCACACCGCCAAAGGCACGTTGAACAAAGCATGTGCCAAGGCAACGGCGATATTTGTGTCGAACAATCCGATCGAGCTGTAAAGCTGAAAGAACGGCAGCGCGAACACTGCGGGCGGCGCCATCCTGTTGGTCAAAAGCCAGAAGAACAGATGCTTGTCGCCAAGGAACGTGTATCGGCTGAATGCATAGGCCGCAGGCAATGCAACGACCAGCGAGATCACCATATTCATGACCACATATGTCATTGAATTGACATACCCCATATACCAGGACGGGTCCGTGAGGATCGTCAGATAATTGTCAAACGTCAGATCGCGTGGCCACAGGGTAAAACTGCTCAAAATCTCTGTATTGGTCTTGAGACTCATCATCAGCAACCAGTAGATCGGCAGTAAAAGAAACAGCAGATACAGGCCCATGATGATCGCGTTGCCCTTCACTTTGGGCAAGGCGGCCAGCCGCGTTTTTGTGGCGGAATGTGTAACATCAGACATTAGTGACCATCCCTTTTGTCGAGGTTCGTCATGACGGTGTAAAAGACGTATGAGACAAGCAAGATCACGAGGTAATACATGATCGAGAACGCCGCCGCCGGTCCCAGGTCGAACTGCCCCAGCGCCATCTTGACCAGATCAATCGACAAGAACGTCGTCGCGTTGCCCGGACCGCCACCCGTCACGACAAAGGGTTCGGTGTAGATCATGAAACTGTCCATAAAGCGCAGCAGGATCGCAATCATCAAAACCCCCATGATCTTGGGCAGCTCGATAAAGCGGAACACTTTCCAGCGGCCGGCCTGATCAATTTTGGCCGCTTGATAATACGCATCTGGGATCGATTGCAGGCCTGCGTAGGCCAAAAGCGCCACGAGCGAGGTCCAGTGCCAGACATCCATCACGATCACGGTCGCCCAAGCGGCATAAACGTCTTGGGTGTAGTTATAATCTATCCCTATTGCGGCGAGCGTATAGCCAAGCAGGCCAATATCCACGCGGCCGAAAACCTGCCAAATGGTCCCCACGACGTTCCACGGGATAAGCAGCGGAAGCGACATCAAAACCAGACAGAACGAGGCCCAGAACCCGCCTTTTGGCATGTTGAGCGCGATCAGAATACCAAGCGGAATTTCAATGGCCAAAATGATGGCAGAGAATGATATCTGACGGCCCAAAGCAGACCACATGCGCTCTGACGCCATCATTTCCTTGAACCAGTCTAAGCCAGCCCAGAAAAACTGGTTGTTTCCAAACGTATCCTGAACCGAATAATTCACGACTGTCATCAGCGGAATAACCGCCGAGAACGCAACGAGCAAAAGCACCGGAAGAATGAGAAACCAAGCCTTTTGGTTGACGGTCTTATTCATGGCGCGTTCCTTTCGACGGTGTGTATGGCATGCGGTTGGATATCAGGGTCATCTCACACCGCCTCTGGCGCGACACGCCAGCTATCTGCGTAGACATTGATACCGGCGGGGTCGAAAACCACGCGGTTCATATCGGGCGAAATATGTGCCCCTTCGGCGGCGATGACATTGATTTCGGTGCCATGAAAATCAGTCCTGACAATCTTGTGTCGCCCAACATCCTCAATCCGCTTGATGGTCACAGCAAGGCCTGTGTCTCCGGCGTGAAGTGACGTGAATTCAGGGCGCACCCCAAGTTCAACTTTTCCCGTTGGCGTTCCGAATGCCTTGCCCAGTGAAATCTGCGTGCCGGCAAGCACGGCGGTATCGCCGGTGACTTTTGCATCCAATACATTCATGCCGGGCGAACCAATGAAATAGCCCACAAACGTGTGTTCCGGTGTCTCGAACAATTGCTGCGGGGTGCCCATTTGCACAACGCGGCCATCATACATGACAACCACTTTATCGGCGAATGTCAGCGCTTCGGTTTGGTCATGGGTCACATAAATCATCGTGTGACCGAATTCATGGTGCAGGGATTTCAACTGCGTGCGCAATTCCCATTTCATATGGGGATCAATCACCGTCAGCGGTTCATCGAATAGCAGCGCATTTACATCTTCACGCACCATGCCACGGCCCAGCGAAATCTTTTGTTTAGCATCGGCGGTCAGGCCACGGGCTTTGCGATTGAGCGTGTCTTCCATGCCGATCATCTGTGCAATCTGTTGCACACGCTCGTGCACATAGGTCGGATCGGCACCCCGGTTTTTCAGCGGAAACGCCAGATTTTCACGCACCGTCATCGTATCGTAGACAACCGGAAACTGGAAAACCTGCGCAATATTTCGCTGCGTGGTTGGCGCCATCGTGACGTCACGGTCGTTGAACAGGATGCGGCCCTGACTTGGATGCAGCAGGCCGGAAATGATGTTTAAAAGCGTTGATTTCCCGCAACCCGACGCGCCCAACAAAGCATAGGCTTCGCCGTCGGCCCAGTCGTGGTTCAATTCCTTGAGCGCAAAGTCATCTTCATGTTGGGGCTTTGGCTTGTAGGAATGTGCCAGATTTTCGAGGGTTATTTTTGCCATGATCTCACTGCCTCATGCTGCGCTTGCATAAGAAGCCGGCGCGACCGAAGCGCCGTCTTGTGCAAAGATGTAAATGTGGCGGGGATCAAGATAGACATTCAGCGCAGCACCAATTTCAAGATTTTTCACGCCGTGCAGAAGGCCAACCCAGTTTTCTCCGTGGTGATCCAAATGGATAAATGTCTCCGATCCGGTGATCTCGGTGACCTGTAATGTCGCGGTGAATTCCAACGCATCGGGGCTGTGCTTCTCCAGCGCCAGATGGTTTGGGCGGAAACCGGTCATATAGTCGCCGTCAGGCACGCTTGCGAATGCACCCGAAACGGCGGCTTGGCCGTCACCAAAAATTAACCGGTCAGCAGATTTCCGGACATTCAAAAAGTTCATTGGCGGATCCGAAAAAACCCGCGCCGTTGTCGCATTGATGGGTTGTCTGTAGACGATGGGTGTTTTGTCGAATTGGGTAATTCTGCCTTCCCACATCGCGGCTGTGTTGCCCCCCAACAGCAGTGCCTCTTCGGGTTCCGTGGTGGCGTAAACAAAGATCGAGCCGGCTTCTTCAAAAATCTTGGGGATTTCGGCGCGCAATTCTTCGCGCAGCTTGTAATCAAGGTTTGCCAACGGTTCGTCCAACAGCACCAGTCCGGCGTCTTTGACAAGGGCACGCGCAAGGGCACAACGTTGTTGTTGGCCCCCCGACAGTTCCAGCGGTTTGCGATCAAGAAACTGCGTCAGCTTCATCAGGTCAGCGGCTTTTTTAACCGCTGTGTCGATTTGCGTGGCCGACTGCTTGAGCAACCGCATCGGGCTGGCAATATTTTCATAGACCGTCATCGACGGGTAGTTGATGAACTGCTGATACACCATGGCAACGCCGCGATCTTGCACCCGCAGTCCCGTGACGTCGCGCCCGTCCCAGATGATTTTGCCGGTATTGGGCACATCAAGGCCAGCCATCAGGCGCATCAACGACGTCTTGCCCGACGATGTGGAGCCAAGTAAAACGTTCATCGTTCCGGTCTGAAGCTCCAGATCGGTCGGGTGAATATGTGTCTGGCCGTTCACGACCTTGGACACGCCCTTTAGCAAAAGTGACATTTCGCTCTCTCCCCTTGCAGCCTAAACTGCATCTTGTTGATCTGAATGCGCAAATTCGCGCGCCATCCATGTATCAAGCAATTCAATTTCCCGCAGCGACAACCTCAGACCCAGCTTTGACCTGCGCCAAACGATGTCTTCGGCGCAGCGCGCGTATTCTTTTCGGACCAACCATGATACTTCCCGTGCGGTCAGATTGGACCCGAAATTCTCACCCAGATCCGCGGCGGTTTTGGCATCGCCAAGAACCTCGACCGTTTCGGTTCCATATGCTTTGATCAGCCGCATGGCCCAGCGCGCGGACAAAAACGGATACGCCTTTTGCACCCGCGCATTCAACGCCGCGACCCCGTCAACCGGAAAATCGCCGCCCGGCAATGCGACGCCCGCTGTCCATGGCTTTGCCAGATTTGGGAAATGCGGTCTGATTTTCTCCATCGCAGTTTCCGCAAGCCTGCGGTAGGTCGTGATTTTGCCGCCAAAGACGTTCAGGATGGGCGCCCCCGCCGAGGTGTCGACCTTCAGGACGTAGTCGCGCGTCGCTGCGGTGGCTGAACTGGCACCATCATTGTAAAGCGGACGCACCCCCGAGTAAGTCCAAACAATATCCTGTGTGGTTATGGTTTTTTTCAGATAGTGCGAGGCAAACTTCACAAGGTATTCTTGCTCTTGCGGCGTGCAAACCGGCTTGGCGTTTATGTCATCGTGATCTGCGTCCGTCGTCCCGATCAGCGTAAAATTCGTCTCATAGGGGATCGTAAAAATGATCCGGCCATCTTCGCCCTGGAAGAAGTAGCACTTGTCGTGGTCGTAAAGTTTACGCGTGACGATATGGCTGCCACGCACAAGGCGGACGCCTTCGGTCGTATTAATCCGGACCGTGTTGCGGATAATATCCTCGACCCACGGGCCACCCGCGTTGACCAACACACGCGCATGGATCAGTCTGCGGTTTTTGCTGCCTTTGTCCTCAACAACAACCTGCCAAATACCGTCAACCTGTTCGGCCGACACAACTTTTGTCCGCACGTTGATCCGTGCGCCCCGCGCTTGGGCGTCGCGCGCATTCAGGACGACAAGGCGGCTGTCCTCGATCCAGCAGTCAGAATATTCATAGGCTTTCTCAAAGCGGTCTTGCAGCGGTGCGCCTTCGGGCGTTCCCGCCAGCGATATAGATGTCGTCCCTTTCAGGATTTTGCGACCGCCCAGATTATCATACATCAACAGGCCAAGCCGAATAAGCCACGCAGGACGGCGTCCCCGCATCCACGGCATCACGACATCCAGCACCTTTGACGTCGGCGTGTCGCTCTCAAATCGCATGTCTTTGTGGTAGGGCAGCACAAAGCGCATCGGCCAGGATATGTGCGGCATCGCCCTCAACAGTGTCTCGCGTTCAATCAGCGCCTCGCGAACCAGACGGACTTCCCAATATTCAAGATACCGCAAGCCGCCGTGAAATAGCTTGGTAGATGCAGAAGATGTTGCCGAGGCCAGATCATTCATCTCGGCCAGCTCGACGCTCAGGCCACGACCCGCCGCATCACGGGCAATACCGCATCCGTTGATGCCACCCCCAATGATAAACAGGTCTACGGTATCTTGATGATTGCGCTGATCCATGGACACCTCCCCGTGGCCTTTTTGCGGCGCGGCCTCCCAGCTTGCGTCTGTCCGAAGGGTAACTTTAATGTGTGTAGAAAATCAAGAAAGAATGTTCGTTATTGTTCGTTTTTATGTATCATACTGAAATCTGACGATTTTAAGCGCGATTTTGTTCTTTTTGAGATTTCTAGATCAGATATCAAACGAATCGATATCTTGACGTCTGGTCAGGAGATTGATTGTAATTTAACACAAAGCGGGATATCGCGCTTGCTTTGGGTCGCGCGAAACCGCGCGTCGAGAGGAATGCAATGGTTTCAAACTTCAGGCAGCGAGAAATACTCGAACTGGCGCGCAAAGACGGAAAGGTCACTGTAGACGACCTCGCAAACCAATACGATGTCACCGTGCAAACCATCCGACGGGATCTGGCCGATCTGGCTGAAAGCGGCCGGCTTGAGCGTGTGCACGGCGGGGCTGTCGTTCCGTCAGGCGTGGTGAATATCGTCTATGAAGAACGCCGCCGCCTGAATGAGGAAGGTAAGAAAGCCATTGCACAGGCCTGCGCACTGTCAATCCCCGATGGCGCATCCGTATTTATGAACATCGGAACCAGCACCGAGGCCGTCGCAAAAGAATTGCTTGATCACGAAAACATGCTTGTTGTGACCAACAACCTAAATATTGCGAATATCCTGACTGCCAACAAAAGCTGCGAAATCATTCTTGCGGGCGGCGTTTTGCGCCGCATTGACGGCGGATTGGTCGGCGGATTGACCGCCGAAATGGTGCAACAGTTTAAATTCGACTTTTCGATCCTCGGGTGCTCGGCAATAGATGCCGACGGGGATCTTCTGGATTTTGACGGGCAAGAAGTCATGGTCAGCCAGACGGCCATTCAGCGGTCGCGCAAAGTGATGGTCGTTGCAGATCACCTTAAATTCAATCGCAAAGCGCCATTGAAAATCTGCTCGCTTTGCGATGTTGAAGTTCTGTTTACAGATGGCGCATTGCCAAAGCCGCTGTTGGGCAATTGCAAAAGCTGGGGAACCCACGTCGTGACAGCCTAAAGACAGAGCAAGCCGCCCCATGTCCCATTATGAAGTCACAGCGCCCCGAAATGCAGCCACATTGTTGGTGCGATACCACCGGCGCGGCAGCACTTCAAAGCCCTCTGCGGTATCGGAGCGTTTGACAATCTGGAC